>OLNZ01000447.1_pt1 | contig 41112 bp, 40 predicted proteins | sample 1672981 | NCBI WGS metagenome assembly OLNZ01 (sample SAMEA3136743, study PRJEB25190) | human gut metagenome | biome: human gut; feature: human-associated habitat; material: faeces | place: Austria | collected 2013 | reverse complement strand
AGCTGCAAGAGCAGATTAAGAAAATTGAGGGCAAGCGGGCTAATCTGATTGACCTTTATATGTCCAATCTGATTAACAAGGACGAATTTACTGCCACCCGTGCAAGCTGCGATGCGGAAATTGAGGAGCTTCAATCTATTATCGAAAGCGTAGATAAACAGCGGGAAATGATAGAGCAGCAACAGCAGCTCATAAAAGAGATTGAGGACGCAATCAAAGAGATTGTCAGCGGCGTGGAGTACGAAGATGAGTTCTATAAGCACATTTTAGACAAGATGGTAGTTCAAGATAAGGATAACATAGATGTATATCTGAATTTACTTCCTATGAAGTGGAGCTACACGGTTGCAAAAGCATCAAAAAAAGCCGTAGCCTCTGAATGGAACATTTCAGAGGCTTCTCTGCCTATATCGTTGAGCGTCGCGCGCACTCTGTCATCCGGCATAGTAAAGCGCTGCGTCAGATAGCGCATTCCCGCCGCAAGCTCGGAATCCGGCCCGCCGTATTGCGCAAGCAGCGACTTCGCCATTCTAAGATCCGGACGCGTAATATTAACTGGGTATTCAAGCTTTTTTTGATATATCCACATACATTTCCCTCCTATATTTCCCAGGGCCATTGCGAGCAGACATAGCTGCCCGCACTCGTCGGCGAATGTCCGAAGTTCATGAGCGGCTCAAAGCGCTGTTCATACTCGGCAATAAGTTCGGTAAGCTCTTGCGAGTATACAAGGTAATCCCTTAAAGCCGCCTCGTCACACGGATGCGTGTCGATATAGAGATTCAGTTCAACGCAAATAAACTGATACTCCGATATCTTTTTCAAAAGCTCACATTTAGAGAGTTCCATATGCACACCTCCTATTTATAGAGCCTTACAAGCTCCGGAAACATCGTTCCCTGCGCAAGCGACTCGTTCGGGCAAAATCCCGAGTAATAATTCTGCGAAGGAAAACTGATCTGCGCAAGATTGCATTGGTTGCCAAGCGCGCAATCGTTTGCTTCGCACCCCGCCGTCCCCGCCGCAACAAGGTTTGCGCCGCAGGTGACGGTTGATTCCGATCTTGTCTGTGAATTGCCGACTCCGCTGTCGTTGCAGTTGCATCCGCATCCGCAGCGGCTTCGGGAGTTCGACCTGACTCGTCTATACATTATAAAATTACCTCCTTGCATGACCCGGCGACAGAATATCGCTCGGCCTTTGCTGTGTATAATATGCATAGACGGCAAGCAGTGTGAAAACACGGGATTGACAAGGTATATATATCCGCGCGCGAGTTTTGTTTTAGCTGTAATGTGTGTAATAAAATATTTTTTGCTCAAATGCTGCACCCCCGGAGCACGCACAAAGCGGACATCAAACGGTTCTCAAAGGCCGAGATAACAGCATATTAAAACAGCCTTAGCCGCAATAAATGTGCGTATATTTTTGGCTGTGCGCGATAATACACATTTATATTCACATAAGCACTTTATTTTTTAACAGTGTTTTGATATAATCAGCATGGTTGTGCGATGCGCAGCCGATCATATTTTTTTGGAGGAAAAACTTATGAAGAAATTCATGGCAATCGCGCTCGTTGTTTTGATGGCGCTGCCGGTATTTGCCGCTTGTTCGAACAGCGAGACGTATGAAATCGCTCTCGTAACAGACGTTGGCAACATCGATGATAAGAGCTTTAACGAAGGCGCTTGGAACGGCGTTAAGGAATATGCCGAAGCCAACGGTATAAGCTACAACTACTATCGTCCTTCCGAGGACACGACGGCAGCTCGCGTTGAAACAATCACAACAGCCGTCGAAAAGGGCGCCAAGGTCGTCGTATGCCCGGGCTACCTCTTTGAAGAGGCAATTTACCAGGTGCAGGATATGGAGCAGTACGCTAATGTACAGTTCCTCCTCCTTGACGGCGAGCCCCATGATGCCGATTACAATTACAAAACCGGCGCTAACGTACACTGCATCCTTTACCAGGAAGAGCAGGCCGGTTTCTTCGCCGGCTATGCGGCCGTAATGGACGGTTATCGTTCTCTCGGCTTCCTCGGCGGCATGGCAGTTCCCGCTGTTCAGCGTTTCGGCTACGGCTTCGTCCAGGGCTGTGACGCAGCGGCGGAAGCTCTCGGCCTCAACGCAAACGATGTTACAATTAAGTACTGGTACAGCGGCGTATTCACGGCCAACGACGACATAAAAACAAAAATGTCCGGTTGGTACACCGAAGGCGTCGAAGTCGTATTCGCATGCGGCGGCGGCATCTACCTCTCGGCTGTTCAGGCAGCAACGGAAGCTAACGGCAAGGTAATCGGCGTCGACGTTGACCAGAGCTCCGAATCCGAGCTTATCATCACATCGGCTATGAAGGGTCTCACCGATTCCGTCAAAATAGCTCTCACGGATCTCTATGCCAACGAAGGCAAATGGCCCGAGGATCAGGCAGGCAAAACGGCTACGCTCGGTGCAGCTCAGAACTGCGTAGGTCTTCCGACAGCGGAAGGTTCTTGGAGATTCAATACATTCACCATTGAGCAGTACAACGAGCTCTTCACAAAGGTTGTAAACGGCGAAATCGTTGTCTCCGCAGACGTCTCTGCAGCGCCTGCCGTAAAGCTCGTTTCCGTCGACTATCAGGCTTAATCAAAACGGCTTAAAGTAAACCTATCATTGGGGGCAGGGCAATATACCCACGCCCCCAATTCGCTAAACGGAGGGAAAATCAACGGGAGCCGCAGTTCACCGACGGCTTTCGCAATGGAGGGGGTGTCCCTATGAGTGAATATGTAATAGAGATGCTGAATATAACGAAAGAGTTCCCGGGTATTAAGGCGAACGACGATATTACGCTGCAGTTGCGGCAAGGCGAAATACACGCTTTGCTCGGCGAAAACGGTGCAGGTAAATCCACGCTGATGAGCGTTCTGTTCGGTCTCTATCAGCCTGACAAGGGCATAATCAAAAAAGACGGAAAAGAAGTTAAGATAAACAACCCCAACGACGCAAATGCATTGCACATAGGAATGGTGCATCAGCATTTCAAGCTCGTTGAGGTGTTTTCCGTTTTGGACAACATCATACTTGGCGTTGAGCCGGGCAAGCTCGGTTTTCTTCAAAAGCAGGAAGCACGGAAATCCGTTATCGAGCTAAGTGAAAGGTACGGATTGAAGGTTGATCCCGATGCCCGTATTGAGGACATTTCGGTAGGCATGCAGCAGCGCGTTGAAATACTGAAAATGCTCTACCGCGACAACGATATTCTGATATTTGACGAACCGACGGCGGTTTTAACGCCGCAGGAAATAGATGAGCTGATGGACATAATGCGCGGCTTCAAAAATGAGGGTAAATCCATACTCTTCATCACGCATAAGCTTAACGAGATAATGGCGGTTGCCGACAGGTGTACCGTGCTTCGAAAGGGAAAATGCATCGCCACGGTTGACATAAAGAGCACAAACAAGCAGGAGCTCTCGCGCATGATGGTAGGCCGCGATATAAGCTTCACCGTCGACAAAAAGGAATCAAGCCCCGGCGACGTCGTACTGAACGTAGAAGGACTAACGGTCGCATCGAAGGTGCATAAGAACAACGCCGTAAAAAACGTGTCTTTCAACGTAAGAAAAGGCGAAATCGTCTGTCTCGCGGGAATTGAGGGTAACGGTCAGACTGAGTTTGTGATGGCGCTCACCGGTCTTGAAAAGCCTGTAAAGGGACGTATAGCGCTCAACGGTCACGACATAACCCATGCGCCCATAAGGAAGCGTTCGCAACTCGGAATGAGCCATATCCCCGAGGATAGACATAAATACGGCCTTGTGCTTGATTTTACGCTCGAAGAAAACTTCGTATTGCAGCGCTATTGGGATAAGCAGTTCCAAAACGGCGGGTTTATAAACAAAAAGGCCGTGCGTGATTATTCTGAAAAGCTTATCAAACAATACGACGTGCGAAGCGGACAGGGTCCTTTGACGATTGCGCGCAGCATGTCAGGCGGTAACCAGCAAAAAGCTATAGTTGCCCGTGAAATTGACAAGGATCCCGATCTTCTCGTTGCGGTTCAGCCGACGCGAGGACTTGATGTCGGCGCGATAGAGTACATACATCGCCAGATAGTCGCGCATCGCGATGAGGGTAAGGCCGTGCTTCTCGTGTCGCTTGAGCTTGACGAGGTTATGAACGTAAGCGACAGGATTCTCGTCATGTACGAGGGGGAAATCGTCGGCGAATTTGATCCCAAAAAAACTAACGTGCAGGAACTCGGGTTGTTTATGGCGGGCGCAGCTCGCAAAACACCGAGCGCCACCGACGAAAGTGAGGCGAACAACGCATGAAATCATTCCTGAACCGTGTTTTCAGAAGCAAAGGCTTTTCGAGTTTTATAGCATCTCTTGTTTCGATAGTCGTAGGCTTACTTGTCGGGCTGATCGTGCTGTTATTCTTTGATTCGGCGCATGCCATGAACGGCTTTAGACATATCGTCACAGCGGGCTTATCAGATCCGGGTAAGCTTGCAAAGGTGTTCTATCAGGCCGCGCCGCTTATAATGACCGGCCTTTCAGTCGGTTTTGCTTTTAAGACCGGCCTTTTCAATATCGGCGCAACGGGTCAATACACAATCGGCGCTTTTTGCGGTCTTTTCTGTGCGCTTCAGTTCCATTCTCCGTGGTATGTGGCGCTTCTGGCGGCAATGCTCGGAGGTGCAATTTGGGGCGCAATCCCCGGCCTGTGCAAAGCCTTCTTCAACGTTAACGAGGTCATTACTTCAATAATGTTTAACTGGATAGGGCTTTTTCTTGTAAACCTTATATTCAGCAACATGCCGGAGCTGCTCGCCGTCGGCAACAGGACAATAGCAATCGGCTCCGAGAGCATGATACCCAAGCTCGGACTGGACAAACTCTTCGGTTCGCCGTATATGAACGCTAGCATAATCATTGCCGTAGTTTTTGCTGTAATATCGTGGATAATACTTACAAAAACTACGTTCGGATACGAACTGCGTGCCTGCGGCTTTAACCGCAATGCAAGCGTCTATGCGGGCATAAACGCCAAACGCAGCATAATACTCTCAATGGTCATTGCGGGCGCTTTTGCAGGCATAGGAGGCGGCATCTACTACCTAAACGGTACGGCACAGTATACGCTTGAAAAATCGCTGCTTTCAATGGGCTTCAACGGTATCCCGGTTGCGTTGCTTGCATCATCGCACCCGCTCGGAACAATATTCGGCGCGCTGTTTGTTTCCTATATTCAAGTGGGCGGCGAGGCTATGCAACCCGAGTTTGTTAAAGAAATAGTCGACATAATAATCGCCATAATCATTTATCTTGCAGCGTTCTCGCTCTTAACAAAAGAGATAATTGCAAAAATAGTGAAAGGTAAAAGGCGTAATGCGGTCGAGCTTTCGGCGCCTGCCGAACCCTCTGCCGCGCCTGCTCAGACAATCAACGACAACGGAGGTGTTGAAAAGTGAGCACAACTGTAAAACTTATCGCCGACATAATGAGTTCCACAATTCTTTTTGCAGTTCCGCTGCTGCTCGTTGCGCTCGGCGGCATGTTTTCGGAACGCAGCGGCGTTATAAATATAGCGCTCGATGGCATAATGATAATCGGCGCACTTGTAAGCTGTCTTATGCTCCGTGCGTTCGATATGTCAGGCTTCGGAGCGGCTCATCCGCAGCTCGCGATGGCCATCGCAATACTAATCGCGGCAGGTGCAGGCTGTATTTTCTCGCTTCTTTTAGCGTTTGCCTCAATAAATCTTAAGGCAGACCAGACAATAGGCGGTACAGCGCTCAACATGCTTGCCCCTGCGCTTGCAATCGTCGTAACATGGGCCGTGCAAGGTCAAGGTCAAACGACAATACTCATACCGACTTGGACACGCATAACGCAGGAAACGCTCGGAATCGCGGTAAACAGCGACAGCTTTTTGCAGTATTTCCTGTTCAAAAGCCTATATCTTACGACGCCGATAGCGATAATACTTCTCATTGTCGCCTGCATCGTCCTCTACAAGACAAAACTTGGCCTTAGGCTTCGTGCTTGCGGCGAACATCCGCAGGCCGCCGATTCGGTCGGTATTAACGTTTATAAAATGCGCTATATAGGCGTCGCAATATCCGGCGTTCTCGGCGGAATAGGCGGAGTTGCATACACGCTTGGCGCAGGCTCAGGCTTTCAGTCTACCGTCATGGGCTACGGCTTCCTTGCGCTGTCCGTAATGATATTCGGTAACTGGAAGCCGCTCAACATACTGGGCGCAGCGTTCTTCTTCGCACTCTTCAAGGTCATAAGCTCTATGAGCGGAAGCATTCCATTCCTTCCAAGCCTTGAAAATATTAAGTCAAGCGAGTATATTTATCTTATGCTGCCCTATATCATTACGATGCTCATACTCATTCTTACTTCAAAGAAGTCGAGAGCGCCTAAGGCCGAAGGCATCCCATACGACAAGGGGAGCAGATAGTATATTGTTATGTGGGGAGCTTGCGCTCCCCGCCATGGTGATTATATGGCTAAACTCTATTTTCGTTACGGGGCAATGTCCTCCAGCAAAACCGCCAATGCGCTCATGGTGCGCTATAATTACAGTGAACGCGGACAGAACGCGCTGCTCGTGAAGCCCGAAATAGACACGCGCGACGGTAAGCATACGCTTAAATCGCGCTGCGGGCTCGAATCCGAATGCGTACTCTTCCACGAAATGCCTATGGAGGACATACGCCGCGGCGCTTATGACTGCATAATCGTTGATGAGGCGCAGTTTCTCTCCAAAAACGAAGTTCAAACTCTTGCGGATATAGTGGACGATTATAACGTTCCTGTGATATGCTATGGTCTTAGAGCCGACTTCCAAGGAAATTTTTTTGAGGGCAGCAAGTGGCTCATGGCGTGGGCCGACAGTATCGAAGAAATCAAAACCATCTGCTGGTGCGGAAAAAAAGCTATATGCAACGCGCGGCTGGACGGCAAGGGCGGCATAACTAAAGTTGGCGAGCAGGTAGTTCTCGGCGCCAACGACAAATATGTGGGATTATGCAGAAAGCATTGGCGTCTCGGAGATCCCGGACCAATGTTCAGAACCTAATCACACTATACACATGATTGGAGTACGGATATGAGATTCTACATAGCCAGTGGGCTAAAAAATTCGTCACTCGTTTCGGAGCTTATAAGCTTTCTTGAAGCGCGCGGCCACATTTGTACATACGACTGGACAGAGCACAATGATGTGCGCAGTGAAGGTGAAGCCCGAATGAACGAAGTGAGCTTTTCTGAAGCAAGCGCCGTCAAGGATGCTGAATTATTCATAGCGCTCCTGCCCGGCGGCAATGGGACACATACAGAGCTCGGTATCGCACTGGCCACGCGCGTCAACAAGCGCATAATGCTTTGGTCAGACACAGGCGATGAGTTTGTTGCGGGCGACAACACTTGCGTTTTCTATTTCCATCCGGCGGTAGAACGCATCGTTTCAAGCTTTGATGAGCTTACAAAATCATTGGAGGATTTATACTGATTCTTTCGAACCGTATGCGCCTCAAAATGGGCGGTTCTCTAAGTATTAACGATAAAAGCGGCCAAGTGCCGCTTTTTATACCATTGCCATTCAAGCCGTTTCACAAAAGACTCAAATATGCTGCCATCGCGCCCGTTTCGCCGTGATCCCTCCTGTATGAGAAGAAAATATCGTCGCGCTCATATGTACAGGCATGAGCTAGGCCGATGTTTTCAGGACGGATGCCTGCTTCCAAAAACTGTATCGCAGCCGCCGCTTCTATATCGAGAAACGCTTTTCCCTCTCTCCCCTGCCTGCTTAGGCTTTTGCAGCCAAATTCGCTTATAAACCGCTCTGCAAGCTCTTGGTCGACCTCGAAGCATTTACAGCATATACACGGTCCGACCGCCGCCATTATGTTTCGCGGCTCTGAACCATATTCGCCTGCCATCTTTTGCACAACATTTGCGCCTATGCGCGCCAGCGTCCCGCGCCATCCGGCATGAGCAAGCCCTATCACGCGCTCTACCGGATCATAGAGATAATATACGCTGCAATCAGCGTGGCAGGTTATAAGCGTAACTCCTCGTTCATTTGTAATTATTGCATCGCACGGCGGCAGCGATGCTTTCGAAAATCCCCTGCCTCTGTCATTTGCGTCTACGCGCAGAACGGTGTCTCCATGTTCATAGGCTACAACCACCATATCGTCAAAATTAAGGCCGCAAGCGTTGCAAAGAATTGAATAATTCTTCATGACGCTGCCTGCTTCACCTTCGCGCGAAAGACTGAGGTTCATAGTATCGTACGGTCTTTCACTTATGCCTCCGACGCGCGTTGAAAAACCGTGCTTAAGCCCGTTTTCGGGTTCAAACAGTTTCATCTCCACCGTTTTGACGCCGCCGCGGTCAATTATATTAAAGCCGTCGACGAAGCGGCTCTTCGCGTCGCTATACTGCCTATCGTTCATATCATCGCTCATCCAAAAGCGTCTTAAGTTCGGCCATAAATGTGTTTATGTCCTTAAACTGTCTGTAAACGGAGGCAAACCTAACATATGCAACTTCATCCACGTCCCTTAGACGCGCCATAACAAGCTCGCCTATCTGCTCTGATTTCACCTCTTGGTCGAGCGAATTTAACACCTCGCGTTCAACGTCGTCCGCGATTTTTGATTGCCGCATCGCCGACACGGGTCGCTTTTCGCAAGCCTTCCGTATGCCAAGCAGTATTTTACGGCTGTCGAACGGTTCACGGCTTCCATCCTTCTTAACCACCATTATCGGAAGCTCCTCAACCTTCTCGTACGTCGTAAATCTCTTGCCGCATACATTACATTCGCGTCTGCGCCTGATAGATGTTCCGTCCTCCGAAGGACGTGTGTCTATAACCTTGCTGTCAACGCTTGAGCAATACTTACATCTCATATCCGGTCTCCTTTTCGCCCATTAGGTAAATTATATCATTAAGAATAACTATTTCGCAATTTCACGCATCGCTTCACCGAGAGCATATATCATCGCGTCGCAAACATGTTCCAAACCCAGCGCACTCTCACTCATGCCTTTCAAAGTCGGCACATGTATAAACCCGCACGCAATGCTCTTTTTCCGCACATCAGCGGTATAGAGCGCAGAGTACATGGCCTCATTGCAAACATACGTTCCACATGAATATGATATTTTTGCAGGCGTCCCCTTATCCCGTAGCGCGTTCACAACCACTTTTACGGGAAGCGTTGTAAAATATGCCCTGTCCGCTCCGTCGATTATGGGCTCACCCTCCGGCTTATATCCGCTGTTATCACATATACGCGCATCACGCCAATTTATCGCCACAAATTCAGGTGTTATATCGCTCCGTCCTCCCGCCTCTCCAAAGCTTATCACGGCACACGGGTTATATTCATCCATGGCGCGCATTAGCGCATCGCGGCACTTCATAAACGACGTAGGAAGACGCAGCTTTACTATGCGGCATCCACCTATCTCATCAGGAAGCATTTTTACAAGCTCCTCCGATGCATTTACGCTCTCGCCGCCGAACGGCTCAAAGCAGGTTATAACCACGGCCTTGTTTTCCATATATTCTCCTTTGCAAAAACGGGCCGCCAAGCGGCAGCCCGTTTCATATCATTCAGCCTTCAATCAAAGCCTGAATCCTATTGAACGCCTCGTCGGCAAGTCTGTAGCAGTTGCTTATACACTTTTGTCCGCGCTCTTTAAGGTCTGCGGCAAACTCTTTGTCAGCAAGCCCGCCGATGTTAATGAGGACGTTGAGCCATGCGCCCTGAGCCGCACTCCTGAGGTTAGCCGCACCCGAACCAAGGTCACTGTAGCAGTTCGGGTTAATCGTACCTACGCACTCGGTAAGCGCCATAAGCGCACGTTCACAGTTCTCAAGCAGCTCAAACGGAACAAGTGCCGCATTTTTCAATGCGCTCTGCATGGCAGACTTGCGCGCAGCCTTCTCCTCGTCATTCGATTTGGGCATCTTAAATACGCCCGATACGACGTTGTAGGCATCTGTGTCTTTATCTATGCCGTTCGTCATCTGCTCAACCATGGGCGATGTCTTGGCAATTATGCTTTTCATAAGTTCGTCGTGCTCAGCATACTTGGGTTTTCCGACCGTCAGTCTTGCAGTCATTGCTGCAAGGCCGATGCCCATAGCGCCCGCAAGAGCCGAAGCGCTTCCTCCGCCGGGCGCGGGAGCTTCGGACGCAAGCAGATCTATAAAGTCGCAAACGCGCATATCCTTAAGTCTGACGTTTTCTGTCACTTTACCATCCATTACAATAATGTTTCCTTTCTTTATAACCGTATCCACTTGGTTTGAGCCGTATCTGTAGAATATCCTATCAAGATTCGGCGCGTTCCATATCAGTATGTCCGCCTGCTTACCAACTTCAAGCGTACCGAGCGTTTCCGCCCTGTTTATGGCCGCCGCCGCGTTGAGCGTAACGGCAGTCAATACCTCTTCCGGAGTCATGGCGTATTTATAGCAGGCGATGTTCATCGGAAGCTGGAGCGACAAATTTGGCGTCGAGCCCGGGTTAAAGTCGCTTGCCACAGCTACGGGGATGCCGCTCTCTATCATCAACCGCGCAGGCGCAAAGTCCTTGCCCAGATAAAATGACGTCGCAGGCAGCAGAACCGCAATCGTTCCGCCATTTGCCATGCTGTCGATTCCGCTCTTTCTGGCTGCAATAAGGTGTTCGGCGCTAACAGCGTTCAGTTCACCCGCAAGCTCCGCGCCGCCTATAGCGTCTATCTCATCTGCATGTATCTTAAGTCCCATGCCGAGCGACTTTGCGGCGCTGAGTATTCGCCTCGACTCGTCCGCAGAGAACACGCCCATTTCACAGAATACGTCGCAAAACTCCGCGAGCCCACGTTCGTTAACGTAAGGGAGCATCTCATCGATTATGAGTTTTATGTATGCTTCCTTATCGTTTTTGTATTCTTCAGGCACCGCATGTGCGGCCATAAACGTCGACACAAGCTCAACAGGCTGCGCATGACTAAGCTCCTTCACGACGTTGAGCTGCTTTACTTCGTCGTCGAGCGATAAGCCGTATCCGCTTTTTGCTTCGCATGTCGTCGTGCCAAGCACAAGCATAGCCTTGAGCGCCTCAAGAGTCTTTTCCTTCAGCTCATCCTTCGTGGCCGCACGCGTGCTCCTGACGGTCGAAAGTATACCGCCTCCGGCCTTCAGTATATCAAGATACGCAACTCCCTTGAGCTTCATCGACAGCTCATGCTCACGCCAGCCGCCAAACACAAGATGCGTATGCGCATCAACAAGGCCTGCCGTAACAAGACGCTCCTTGGCATCAATAAACTGCGTATCGGCGCCTATCAGAGCATAGTCAATGTCGCCCGTTCCGATGAAGGATATCTTTTCGCCTTCGAGTGCAATGTACGCATTCTCAAGCATCATGATGTCGCCTTGCTCTCGTCCCGCTTTGGCGCGACGACCCATGGCTGTCGCAAGAACGCCAATATTAAATATTATCTTTGAAGCAGGCATTGCGGCATTTCCTTACATCAACCTGTTCTCAAGCACCTGGGCGCGTGAAAAATTCTCTATCTTAAGATAATACTCGGCTGTATCTATCAGCGCACCCATGGGCGTAAGGCCTATTATCTCGCTGCCGATTATGTTCACGCCGTAACGCGCCGCTTCGGCGCGAACAAGCTCGAATACGCGGTAAAGAGGCGTCTTTTCATAGTTGCACATATTTATGGAAACCTGAGCTATGTTTCTATCCTCAAGCATCACACCAAGCGCCTTGACATATTTGAGGCCGCCGCTCGACTCGCGGATTATTTTCGCTATCTTGTCGGCAACTGTTATATCGCTCGTGCCGAGATTAATGTTAAACGCCACGAGAGGTGCGCGCGCTCCAACGGCCACAACGCCTGCCGTGGGATGTATCTCGTCATTGCCGTAATCGGGATGCCACTTGTCCTGCTTAACCTTCTCCGCCATGCCCTCAAACTGGCCCTTTCTTATTGCGGCAAGGTTCTTTCTGTGCGGCGCCGTGGCCGATTCCTCATAGAGAAATACGGGAATCGAGAGCTCGTTGTAGATCCTCTCGCCTACCTTCTTGGAAAGCTCCACGCACTCTGCGACCGACATTTCCTTTATTGGTACAAACGGTATTACGTCGATAGCGCCCATTCTCGGATGCTCGCCCGTATGATGGTTAAGGTCGATATTGTCGCGCGCAGCCTTCGCAAGGCGGAACGCCGCTTCGCCTACGCTGTCGGGGTCACCGACCATTGTGATAACACTCCTGTTGTGGCTTGCATCCGACGAGTAGTCAAGAAGCACTACGCCCGGCACCTCCTTAATGACACCGACAATACTCTCTATGACCTCTGTACGTCTGCCTTCCGATACGTTCGGTATGCACTCTACCAGCTTTGCCATTTTTATATCCTCCGCTTATTTATTGAACTCTTTTACCGTTTTCTTTACAAGCTCATCGCACGCTATGTTCGGCAGCGTGATATGATCCGTAAGCTTGTTTGCTTCGTTATACTCAATTACCGTCGAAATGGAGTTTTCGTTTCTCGCCCAAGCCCTCCTCGCAACGCCGCACATCGTATCCCAAGGCATCGCCATGGATAGTATTGTGTCAACGCGCTCGCTTCCGTCAAGGACCATTCCAAAGCCTCCGTTTATCGACTTGCCGATACCGACTCCGCCGCCATTGTGCAGCGCGATAAGGCTCATACCCCTCGCCGCATTGCCTGCATAGCACTGTATCGCCATATCGGCCATTATGTTCGAGCCATCCTTTATGTTCGACGTCTCGCGGAAAGGCGAATCTGTTCCGCCCGTATCGTGGTGGTCGCGTCCGAGCATTACCGGGCCTATCTCGCCATTTCTGACCATTTCGTTAAACTTGAGCGCTATCTTCATTCTGCCCATTGCGTCCTGATATAGTATTCGTGCCTTTGTGCCGACAACGAGTTTATTTTTTTTCGCGTCGCGCACCCAGACGTAGTTATCCCTGTCCTGATAGCGGCGGTTCGGATCGATGCATTCCATCGCTGCGCGGTCGGTCGCATCGAGGTCCTCCTGCTTTCCGCTGAGGCATACCCAGCGGAACGGACCGTATCCGTAGTCAAAGAGCTGCGGTCCGAGTATATCCTCAACGTATGAAGGGAATATAAATCCGTCCTTCTCATCTACGCCGTTTTTGCATATTTCCTTTACGCCCGCATCGTATACGGCTTTAAGGAAGCTGTTGCCGTAATCGAAGAAATATGTGCCGCGCTTATCGAGCTCGCAGATAAGCTCATAGTGATGCACAAGCGACTTGTTAACGAGCTTTACAAACGTTTCCTTGTCTTCATCGAGAAGGCGCGTACGCTCCTCGAATGTTATCCCCTGAGGGCAGTAGCCGCCGTCATACGGTACATGGCACGACGTCTGATCGGAAAGCAGGTCAACGTGGACATTATTCTCGATAAGATACTCGAGCAGGTCTACGACGTTGCCGTTATATGCTATCGCGCACGGTCTCTTCGCCACCAGCTCTTCTTTCGCCCATTCTACCGCCTGAGCAAGCGAATCCGTATAGCGGTTTACCCATCCCTGCTCATAGCGCGTCATTATTCTCGATATATCTACCTCTGCTATTATCGACACCGCGCCCGCTATTTCGGCCGCCTTGCCCTGTGCTCCGCTCATTCCGCCAAGCCCCGCGGAAACAAACAGTCTGCCCGTGAGGTCCTCGTTTTGAGGTATTCCAAGCTTGAGCCTTCCCGCGTTGAGGAGCGTGTTAAATGTGCCGTGTACTATTCCCTGCGGGCCTATGTACATCCAGCCGCCCGCCGTCATTTGGCCGTAGTTCGCTACGCCCAACGCTGCCGCGCGGTTGAAATCCGCCTGATTGTCAAACATTCCTACCATGAGGCCGTTTGAGATTATCACTCTCGGCGAAAATTTATGCGAGCGGAAAAGTCCGAGGGGATGACCCGACTCGACCACGAGCGTCTGCTCCTGGGTAAGCTCTTTCAGATATTCTTTTATCAGGCGGTACTGCATCCAGTTCTGACATACCTGTCCCGTCTCGCCGTACGTTACAAGCTCGTACGGATAAAGCGCCACGTCAAAATCAAGATTGTTGTCGATCATCACCTGACACGCGCGTCCCTCGATGCACCTGCCTTCATACTCGTCTATCGGCTTGCCGTGAAGCTCGCCATCAGGCCTGAAGCGGTAGCCGTATATGCGTCCATGCTCCTTGAGTTCGCGCATGAACTCGGGTGCAAGCGCCTCGTGATGCTTCTTCGGGATATACCTGAGCGCATTTTTAAGCGCAAGCTCCATGTCGGCTTCGCTCAAATGCGATTCACGGTGCGGCGCTCTGCGTATCCCCTCTTTGAACGATGGATACGGGGGCAGTTCGCCGCCGAACAGTCTTTCAATAAGGTCCTCGTTTTTCATATCAAAGCCCTCCTGCTTATATTGCTCTGCAAGTTTATTCGAAATCGGGAATCATTTCCGTTACAAGCTTCTCAATTCTTCCACTGCGGATGATCTTGTTCATTTTTTCAATATCGCATCTTATCTCCCTGTCATGGTCATAAAAAGCCACATCCTCACGAACAAGGTCGAATATTGCCTTATGTACCGGGGAAATATTTTCTACACTGCCACGCAGGTCTATTCCCTGAACAGCGCCCATGAGTTCGAACGCAAGTACCGACATCGTATTATCGACTATATCGGCGCTCTTTCTCGCGGCAGTCGTTCCCATGGAAACGTGATCCTCCTGATTTGCGGAGCTCGGTATCGAATCGACGCTCGCGGGATGCGCAAGCACCTTATTTTCGGACACAAGCGAAGCGCAGCTGTATTGACAAATCATATAGCCGGAATTAAGCCCGCCGTGCGGCGTCAGGAATGCAGGCAGGCCGTTTGAAAGAGCAGGATTCACGAGGCGCTCCATGCGTCTTTCGGATATATTCGCTATTTCGCTTGCCGCGATACCAAGAAAATCCATCGCAAGCGCTACGGGCTCACCGTGGAAATTTCCGCCCGAAATCACGCTCTCATCGTCAAGGAAAAGCAACGGGTTATCGGTGACTGAGTTCATCTCGACCTCAAGCACATTCCAAACATAAGATATCGCATCTCTGCAGGCGCCGTGAACCTGCGGCAGACAGCGTATCGCGTATGCGTCCTGCACTCTCAAGCCCTGTGAATTTTCCAGCACTTCGCTGCCCTTCGAAAGCAGCCTTATATTACGCGCAACCGTCTGCTGCCCTTTATGCGGGCGTACCTCATGTACCCTCGGATCAAACGCGTTCAACAGCGCCGTGAGCGCCTCCATCGTCATCGATGAGACAATATCCGCAAGCTGAGCCGCCCTGAACGTATCGTAGCATGAAAGTGTGCCGACAGCCGTCATGCACTGCGTTCCGTTTATAAGCGCAAGCCCTTCCTTTGCTTTGAGATGAAACGTCTCTATGCCGGCAAGCTTCATCGCCTCCGCGCCGTCTATGCGTCTGCCATCGTACATCGCTTCGCCCCTGCCGATAAGCGGGAGCACCATATGCGCAAGCGGTGCAAGGTCGCCGCTCGCTCCGAGCGATCCTTTTTGAGGCACGCACGGATGCACGCGTTTATTTATCATTTCAACGAGCGCGAGCACTATCTCAGGGCGAATGCCCGATTTACCGTTGCAAAGCGCGTTTGCGCGCAGGAGCATCATCGCGCGAACGACTTCTTCCTTCAAGAACGAGCCGACGGCAACGCAGTGGCTCAGAATAAGGTTCTCCTGAAGCTCGCCGCTCTTGTCCACACCTATCGATACCTTGGAAAACTCGCCAAAGCCGGTGCTTATGCCGTATGCAACGCGGTTCTCATCGAGTATTTTCTCCACAAGCGCCCTTGATTTGCGCATAGCCGCGACGGCACTGTCGGCGACGCTTACATGTGCTCCGAATCGGGCCACAGCCACGGCTTTTTCGATGGTAAGTCCCGAACCCGTAATGATCACTTCATTTATTTCAGCAGGGTTACAATGCAAAACAACTACCTCCATATATACATAATAGTCCGAAGTTATCGTAGCATCGCGCCGCGTGAATGTCAATGTTTTTCGGCTCGCACGTTATCAAAACAAAAAACGGCGCACGGTAAGGTATGTATATTTAACGTGTCTCGGCGCGGCTGAGCGGCTTTATGAAGCTTAAATAGAATTGTCCCGTGTCTAAGCTTTTTTCATCAAGCAAAAGCCCCATTCCTTTGCAAAGCTCCACAAACGTCTCCGCTCTCTGCGATGCATCGGGCTTGATTATTCCGTACACTGTGTGCAGCCGCTCGCGCGGCATATCTACATCAAGCTCAGCAATAAACGCATCGGGATACGCCGAATCTATGTCCGCATCCCAAATTCTGATCGAGCCCCCTTTCTTCAACACTCGGGTCGCTTCGCTCAACGCGCTTCGCTGCGTCTGCTTGTCCATGTACATAAGTGAAAAAAAGAATGTAACATGGTCAAACGTTTCATCTGAAAACTCAAGCTCAGATGCATCCATGAGCATTTTTTTGCAGCTTGATGGCGCTTCGTCAAGCTCCTCTTGTATATTGTCTATCGCCGTCACCTGTTGGCCGTACACGCGGCCGATTATGCCTTCGCCTCCCCCACCTATGTCAAGTATTTCTCCCGTCATCTCCTTGTCAATGCTTATCCGCATTCAAGCCATCCCCTTTTACCTCAGATTTAGTGCTATTATATCACGCCGTGAAAGCTTCCTTGGGCGAACTGCGAAAAGCGGCTATCGACCGAGCCGCTTTTCGGATTTTTGATTTACCGCAATAGTTTTTACGACTTCGAATGCTGCACACCGTTAACGTCTATTATCGTCTCGCCCTGCAAAAGCAGCTCCGAAAGCGTTACAAATTCATACCCCTGCGATTTTGCAGTCTTTATAAGCGTCGGCAAGTATTCCTTTATCTTAAAGCCATTGTTGTGGCAAAGTATTATGCACCCCGAATGGAGCTTGCCAAGCACCGTATCAAGTATCGTCTGTGCGCTGCGCTCCTCTTTCCAATCTATCGTGTCTATGTCCCACTGGACAGGAGTATATCCCATTTCGCGCACCGTCAGAATTACGTTGTCGTTATATTCGCCGTACGGCGCCCTGAAAAGCTTTGTTCTGCTGCCCGTTACTGATTCCATAAGATCATCGAATTTCGTAAGCTCGTTGCGTATCTGCTGTGCGCTCAGCTTGCTCATGTGCGGATGCGTCAGGCTATGGTTGCCAAGCTCATGCCCCGCAACTGCAATCGCTTTTATGTTGTCGGGATACTTTTCGACCCAGAATCCGCAGACAAAAAACGTCGCGTGTATACCCTCCCTTTCCAGCTCTTCAAGTATAAAAGGCGTCTTGTCGTCCTCCCACGCCGCATCAATAGTCAATGCAATCTTTTTGTCATCGCGCCCAACGCTGTATACTGGCAGCTCCTTATGCTTTCCCGCCATAACGTCGAGCGTATACTGCTCGAGCGCTATCTCGCCGCCATTGCTTTCACGCCCGCTTTCGGCACCGTTTCCTGCCCTGTTGAGCGCCGGTGACGAGTTGCCCTCGCCCATCGACGTCACAAGTATGACAGCAAGAAGTATGCAGGCAATGACTACGATACTTATTATCAATGCCTTTTTAGTTAAAACCACCATTCGCATAGCGATAACGCCTCCCTTTCATGCTCATGGAAATATATATGCAAAGAGCGTCCGCGTTAGGAATGTTGTATTTAATGTTGCGAAGATTTATGGTAGAATTTATAAAAATGGGCAGCGGAGAACAGCCAATGATTATCGTCGGAATTATTTCACGCATTATATATAGAAACGAAGCAAACGGCTTTACGGTGCTCGAGCTCACATCCGAGGGCGATACGACGACGCCTGTAGTGGGTCTCTTACCGCCTCTTAACATCGGCGAGCGTGCCGAGTTCGAAGGCGATTGGACGGTTCACAAAACATACGGCAAGCAATTCAAAGCGGCAAGCGTTCACTCCGTTGAACCGAATGAGATTAATGCCATTATCAACTATCTCTCGAGCGGACTCATAAAAGGCGTCGGTCTTGCAACGGCAAAGGCGCTTACAGCTAAATTCGGCGAAGATACCCTCGAAATAATTGAAAAGCATCCGGAGCGTCTGAAGGAAATATCGGGTATAGGCAAAGCAAAGTCCGCCATTATATATGAGTCCTTCATGCAGCAGCGCGCAACCCGCGACATATTTATGGGCCTTCAAAAATTCGGCATGACCATAACGCAGGCCGCCAAGGTCTACAAGCTCTACGGAGGACTATGCCTTTCACGAATCGAGGAAAACCCTTACAGGCTAATCGACGACGTTGAAAACATTGGTTTCAAAACAGCAGATAAGATAGCGCTTAATGCAGGAATCGAGCATGACTCACCGTTCCGCATACGGGCGGGAATCAAGTACGCGCTTGCATGGGCGCGTGAAGAAGGGCATACATATCTGCCGTCCGATAAGCTCGTAAACACGGCGCAGCTCGTGCTCGATGTAGATATTCTCCCCATAGAACGCGAGCTTGGCGAAATGATAGCCACATCCGAGCTTATATGCATCGACGTCGAAAATGAGCAGGCTGTGTTTACGCCGCGCATGTATCGTCATGAGGCCTCATGTGCAAAAATGCTCGTACTCCTAAACTCATGTCCTCCCGAACAGCGCGACATAAACATCGACGCCGAAATAGCTTATCTTGAAAAATCGCTGAATATTACTCTTGCGCCCATGCAGGTAAGGGCCGTAAAAACCGCTCTCACAAGCGGGACGATGGTCATAACGGGCGGCCCCGGAACGGGCAAAACGACCATACTTAAATTCATCATTTCCATACTTAACCGTATGTCTTTGGAGTATGAGCTTTGCGCACCTACCGGACGCGCCGCTAAACGAATGAGCGAAGCGACCGGCTCGGAGGCTCGCACCATACATCGGCTGCTCGAATACGGCTACGGCTCGGACGGCTTTCTGCGAAACGAAGAGAATCCAATTTGCGCCGATTTCATAATAGTAGACGAAATGTCCATGGTAGATATATCGCTCATGAATTCGCTTCTCAAGGCCATAACCGTCGGAACGCGGCTTATAATGGTAGGCGATGCCGATCAGCTCCCATCAGTCGGTGCAGGCAATGTGCTGCGCGACATAATCAAGAGCGGCGTTGTTGAAACGATACGTCTCGACGAAATATTCAGGCAAAGCGACCGCAGCATGATAGTCACAAACGCCCATCTCATAAACAAGGGGAAACTGCCCGACCTTGACCGACAGTCGGACGACTTCATGTTTGAGGAATGCGATGATATCGAGCGCGTACTCGAACGCGTGAAAACGCTGTGTTCGACCGGAGCCGAGCTCGGCACGCGCGATCCGCTGAAAGACGTTCAGGTGCTCGTGCCAATGAAAAAAGGAACTCTCGGCGTAAACAACATAAACACCTGCCTTCAGGCCAAGCTCAATCCTCCTTCGCAAGAAAAGGCGGAGTGCGTTTTAGGAGAAATAGTGTTTCGTGAAGGCGACAAGATAATGCAGATAAAAAACGACTATAAGCTTGAATGGATTGTAACCCGTTTTGGCAAAACGGTCGAAAACGGCATGGGAGTATTCAACGGCGATCTCGGCACCATTATAGCAATCGATAAAGGCAATCAATTCGTTGAGGTGCTTTTTGACGATGAAAGATGCGCAACATACAGCTTCTCACAGCTTGATGAAATAACTCTCGCCTACTGCGCCTCCATACACAAAAGTCAAGGCAGCGAATTTCCCATAGTTCTGCTTCCGCTCGTAAACGGTGCGCCGATGCTGTTGACGCGCAATCTGCTCTATACCGCCGTCACTCGCGCAAGACACCGCGTCTATATAATCGGGCGGCGCGAATGCATCAGCGCTATGGTAAACAACGCCCTCACGCGCAGACGCTACAGCGCCATGGCACAGTTTATGCAGGAGATTGCTCCGTTCACTTCTCAAAATGCCTAATGTGTTATTATTAGACAAAATCAAAGACGTTCTCTATCCGCGCGGATGTGTTTGCTATCTTTGCTCGCACGAAAGCGTTACCGATAGCTTCGGTCTTTGCGGCGAATGCAGGCGTCAAATTGTGGCGTTCGGCGGCATACGCAGGTTTGAGCATATCGACGGCTTCAGCGCGTCATTCCTGTATGCCGGCATCATAGCGGATGCAATAAAGCGCTATAAATTCAATTATGAAAGATACTATGCCGACTTTTTCGCTCAATTCATCGATGTACCGGAGTCTTGGCGCATAGACATCGTCGTACCCGTACCTCTCCATAAAAAGCGTTTGCGTGAGCGCGGCTTTAACCAAAGCGAACTGCTCGCCTCGCGCGTATGCGCCCGCCTTGGCTTGAAGCTCAACAAAACCGTATTACGCCGTGTCAAAAACACCCCGCATCAATCGCAGCTCGACGCCACAGGACGCGTCTCGAACATGCGCGGCGCTTTCGAAGCCTCGCGCAATCTAAACGGCAAATCCGTGCTCATCATAGACGATGTATGTACAACGGGAAGCACTCTTGAAGAATGTGCTCTCGCGCTGAAGCTCGGCGGTGCTTCACACGTTTACGCTTTAACAGTCGCCGCCTCGTCGCGCCATAGCTCGGATACCTGAGCAACATCATTTCAATTAAAACGGGCAAACATTCACGTCTGCCCGTCATAAAATATCGTGCTGTTTCAGTCCTTTGTCGACTCGCCGCCGCTCTTCTCGGCAAATGCCTTCATCTGCGGCCTGAACTCCTTCTTTTTCCTAAATCTCGGCTCTAAAAGATGTATCGCGCAATACACCAGCAGCGCAAGCGCTACCCCGCATACAGCCGCCGCAATCTCGCTTATCAGTGCCCCCAGCAGCGTCCCTGCTATCAGTCCCAAAAGCGGTATGCCGTACATTATCAGGCTCGCCTTTACCATGCTGCGCTCGCGAAGCTCTATCTCGACAACGTCTCCGACAGATGCGTTCAACGTATTCTCCATCTCTATATCAGCCTCTTCTGAGCCGAGCGTAAAACACGCCTTGCACTGCCCGCATGCCTTTGTGCGCTTGAACCTCACGACGGCCGTTCCGCCGTCGATCTTCACGACTGTTCCGCACCTTTGCTCAGTCATTGTCCAAGTCTACTTTGATATGAAGTTCTTTAAGCTGTGCATCGTCTACAGCGTCGGGAGCGTTCGTCATGAGGCAAGAGGCAGTCTGCACCTTCGGGAAGGCTATAACGTCCCTTATGTTCGTCGTGCCCGCGATAAGCATTACGAGCCTGTCAAGACCGTACGCAAGCCCGCCGTGCGGAGGCGTGCCGTACTTAAAGGCTTCCATCAGATAGCCAAAGCGCTTCCATGCCTGCTCTTTTGTGAAGCCCAGCACCTCGAACATACGCTCCTGAAGCTGCGACGAATGTATCCTTATCGAGCCTCCGCCTATCTCATTTCCGTTAAGCACCATGTCATACGCCTTTGCGCGCACCTTTGCAGGATTCGTTTCGAGCATATCAAGATCCTCGTCCTTGGGACTCGTAAATGGATGATGCTTAGCGACGAAGCGGTTCTCCTCTTCCGACCACTCAAGCAGCGGGAAGTCCGTCACCCACAGCAGATCAAACCGCGAATTATCGATAAGATTCAGCCTCTTTGCAAGCTCAAGACGAAGCGCGCCGAGCGCCGCATATACTGTCTCGTTGTTCGCATCGGCGACAAAGAACAGTATGTCGCCCGTCTGCGCATCCGCTCTCTCATGAATTTCGTCTATCTGCTCCTTCGTAAGGAATTTGGCGAACGAGCACTGCATACCTTCGGGCTTCATGCTCATCCAAGCAAGACCCTTCGCCTTGTATATTTTCACAAATTCTGTGAGCTCGTCTATATTCCTCCTCGTCAGCTTTTCAGCGGCGTTCTTCGCGTTTATACATCTCACGCTTCCGCCGCCCGCAAGCGCTTCGGAAAATACTTTGAATCCGCTTTCCTTCACTATGTCGGAAATATCCTTGAGTTCAAGTCCGAAACGCGTGTCCGGCTTATCCGAGCCGTACCTGTTCATCGCCTCATCATATGGCACGCGCCTGAGCGGAAGCTGCACATCGAGACCAAGCGTCTCTTTTAGAAGCGTCTTTATGAAGCCCTCGTTGACCGCCATGACGTCATCCTCTTCGACGAACGACATTTCAAGGTCTATCTGTGTAAACTCAGGCTGCCTGTCTGCACGCAGGTCCTCGTCGCGGAAGCAGCGCGCTATCTGAATGTATCTGTCAAAGCCGGCAAGCATCAAAAGCTGCTTAAACTGCTGCGGGCTCTGCGGTAAAGCGTAAAACCCACCGGGATGTATTCGGCTCGGCACAAGATAGTCCCTCGCGCCCTCCGGCGTACTCTTTGTGAGTATTGGCGTTTCTATCTCGACAAAGCCATTTGCTTCAAAATAGTTTCTTGCACACTGTGTTATCTTATGGCGGACCATTTGTATTTTCTGCATACATGGCCTGCGCAGATCGAGATAGCGGTATTTTAGCCTTATCTGCTCCTGCGCGTCGAGATTATCGTCAATATATATGGGCGGCGTCTGTGCCTTGCTGAGTATCTTAAGCTCAGTCGCCTTAAGCTCAAAAGCGCCCGTACTTACGTTCTTGTTTACCATCTCGGGCGTACGGTTCACAAGCACGCCTTTTACGGCTATAACGTATTCGCTCCTTATTGTCTCGGCAAGCTCGAAAACGTCGTGCGGAAGCGCGCTCTCGTCGAACACGACCTGCATTATACCCGTTCTGTCCCTAAGGCCGATGAATATCAGCGATCCCAGGTTGCGCCATGTTGCGGCCCAGCCCATAAGCAGAAGCTCCTGTCCTACGTTCTCCGATGTGGGCTCGGCGCAGTAATGCGTTCGTTTCCAGTTTTGTAAAAGTTCGTTCATGTTTTTACCTCATCTATTCTCTTATTCTTGTTTTAACATCCTTTATGCTTACCGTCTCCTCTATACCGGAGGCCATCTCCTTTAAGCGCACGGTATTCGTCTCAAGCTCCTCATCGCCTATTGTGGCAACGTAGCGAACATTCAGCTTGCCCGCATACTTAAATTGTGCCTTTACGCTCCTGCCCATATGGTCGCAATCGGCCTTCATGCCGCACCCCCTGATGTCGCTCGTCAGTTTATAAGCGGCATCATAAGCCTTTTCCCCAGCCGAAACAACATACAAATCGAAAGGACTAGGCTCCGGGAATTTAACGCCCTGATTCTGTGCCACAAGCAGGACGCGTTCCATACCCATGCCAAATCCGACCGCAGGCGTAGGCGTCCCGCCGAGCTGGCCGACAAGAAGGTCGTACCTTCCGCCGCCGCCTACCGCACTTTGCGAGCCTATGTCGCTCGACACAATCTCGAATACCGTTTTCGTATAATAATCGAGTCCGCGCACTATCATTGGGTCTACGCTGTACTTTATCCCTATAATTTCGAGATACTTCTTCAACTTTTCAAAATGTCCTGCGCAGTCATCGCAGAGCCAATCAAGCACATGCGGCGCATTCCTGCATATTTCTTTACATTCGTCGTTTTTGCAGTCCAGTATTCTGAGCGGGTTGCGTTCGAGCCTCTCCACGCATGTAGAACAGAGCGAATCCTTGTGCGCCTCCAGATATGTCTTGAGCGCAGCATTGTACTTTGGGCGGCACTCGGGGCAACCGATGCTGTTGAGCTTGACTTCGAGATTCTTCAGGCCTACCTTTTCAAGAACCTCCACGGCCACGCTTATGCACTCCGCGTCTACGCTCGCCTCGGGCGAACCGAAAACCTCTATGCCGAACTGATGATGCTCCCTCAAGCGCCCCGCCTGCGGCCGCTCATAACGGAATATCGGATTATAGAGATAATACATCTTAATGGGCTGTGCTTCGTTAAAAAGCTTGTTTTCAATGTACATGCGCACTACGCCGGCCGTTCCCTCGGGTTTAAGCGTTATTGAACGGCCGCCCTTATCAGTAAACGTGTACATTTCCTTCTGTACGATATCGGTCGTATCGCCTACGCCGCGCGCAAACAGCTCGGTATGCTCTATCACAGGCGTGCGCACCTCGTTTATGCCGTATTTGGCCGCGACGCCGCGTATTACGCTCTCAAGATGCTGCCATTTGCCGCTCTCCTGCGGCACGACATCCTTTGTGCCTTTCGGTGCCTGAATGTTCATTAAAAACCTCCTAAAAAATAAAACGCCGATCCTTTATCCCTTAAGGGACGGAAGACCCGCGGTGCCACCCTTGTTGAGCATAACGCTCCACTTTTTTCGTTAACGCCTGATACGTCCCTTTCGGGAAGCTCGCAAGTGTCCTTCACGCAAAAGCCTCATGAAGCTGCTTTCAACCCTTGGCCGCTCTCTCTTTGCATTATCCTTTGCGCTACTCTCTTGTTCTCAGCTTTTATGCGATTATACAAGCTTTATCGGCGTCTGTCAACACCGATATCAGCCTGATATCCGAAATATTATTTTGTCCTGTCATATCGCTTCGAAAGCGTTTATGAAATGTTGGGCACGGCCGGTTTTCAGGTCTATTTCGACAACATCAAACCGCGACGGCGCATCAAACAGCCCGTTTTCGCAAAGATACGCAGTCGCAGCCTTTATTATGTTGCGCTGTTTTCGCAGCGTTACGGCCTCGTTGCCTCGTCCAAAGCGCTCGCCGCGGCGCGTTTTTACCTCCACGAAAACTATCGTATCGCCGTCCTGCATTATTATATCAATTTCACATCTTTGTGCCCTGAAATTCCTGACTTTCATCTCATAGCCCCTGCTTTTGAGCAGCTCGAGCGCAAGCCTCTCTCCGAGCGCACCTACATCAGCGCTGTTCATATTATTGCTGTTAAACGAATTTAGTTATAAAAGTTTTTCGATGTATCGCGCAAGGTCCGAAGCGCTTTATCGCTTGAATATGCTCCGCAGTGCCGTATCCCTTGTTGCGCTTAAAGCCGTATTCCGGGTAGAGCTCGTCCATTTTCATCATATATTCGTCTCTTGCCGTTTTGGCAACTATTGACGCTGCGGCTATAAGATAGCTGAGCATATCGCCGTGCACAAGTATCTCCTGCCTTACGTCTATGTTCAGCCCTTTCACCGCATCGACGAGCAAAACATCGGGTTTTTTCGTCTCGGAAGCTTCTTGGAATGCCTTTTCAAACGCCCTCCTTGTGGCGTTCAGTATGTTTATTTCATCTATTGTTTTTTCGTCAACCCAGCCCAAGCCGCAAGCCGTCGCGTGCTGCGCGATGGCTTTACTCAGTGCTTCTCGCCTTTTTTCGGTAAGCTTCTTTGAATCGTTTACGTATTCTATGAGCGGTTCATCGGGCAGTATTACGCATGCCGCTGCTACCGGCCCGGCAAGCGGACCTCTTCCAACCTCGTCGGCGCCAGCAGCGATAAATCCTCGGCTCCAAATCTCCCTTTCATGCGCCGTTAACTCAAAAAGGCGCGCTGCTTCTTCCTCTTTACTCTTCCTCGGCATTATCTTCCACCTCACCCGGCATCTCCAGCGCAATCCTCGCTATCTGGCCGGATCTATATTCGTTCAGAACAACTCGCGCCGCCCGTTCAATATCGTACACTCCGCTTGATATCAAAAAGCCGCGGCATTGCGCAACCTGCTCAACGAGATTTCCGCTTTCGGCATTAAGCCCTGAATACCTTTGAACAAGCTTATCGGGACATATTTGGGCAAGTTCCTTAAGGAGCTCATTCGCAAGTTCATCCGTGTCAAGCACATTATCATTCACCGATCCTATATATGCAAGATGCTTCGCATAACGTTCGTTCTCAAGCTTGGGCCACAGCAGCCCCGGCGTGTCCATCAGCTCAAGATACGGAGTTATCTTGACCCACTGCTTGCCCTTAGTGACCCCCGGTTTGTCACCTACCTGCGCCCTCACGCCGCCGGCAAGGCAGTTTATAAACGTCGATTTTCCTACGTTCGGTATCCCGGCCACCATTATGCGCACCGTTTTCATAACCCCGCGCGTCTTATAGCGCTGCACCTTCTCCGCAGCAGCGCTCTCAAGAAGCGCCGCCGCCGTCTTCTTTTTTGACGTCTTGGTGGCGACAAACTCGATGGCATTTATGCCGCGCGACCTGTAGTATTCTATCCACGCCCTGTTCGCCGTTTCCGATGAAAGGTCACTCTTGTTGAGCAGCACGACGCGAATCTTATCCTTAAAAAGATCGTCAAAATCGGGGTTCCTCGTCGCAATCGGCGCACGCGCATCTACAATCTCTGCTACAACGTCTATGAGCTTCAGATTCTCGATGAGCATACGGCGCGCCTTCGCCATATGCCCCGGATACCATTGTACAAGCATTCTGTCTCCCTATATTTTATACAAAGCCCCCACGGCCGTTCTCCGGACATGGGGGCAATAGTTTACGCTTTGATTATTTCTCGTCGATGCGCTCGACAACCTTAGCGGCCTTACCGGAACGGTTGCGCAGATAGAAGAGCTTCGCACGGCGAACTTTACCGTGGCGGACGACCTCTATGCGGCCGATGCGCGGGCTATGATACGGGAACGTTCTCTCAACGCCGATTCCGTAGGAAAGCCTGCGAACGGTGAACGTCTTGCGAACGCCGCCGCCCTGAATCTTAATGACGGTACCCTCAAAGTTCTGGAGACGCTCGCGCGTGCCCTCGATAACCTTTACATAAACGCGTACCGTATCACCGACTTCGAGCTTGGGAAGGTCGGTACGAAGCTGCTCTTTTTCGAGCTCACGAATGATGTCAGACATAAAAATTCTCCTTTCATTACAGACGTTCTTATTGCACAGCAACAGCGGACCGCCCGTTGTCCGTTGGGTATTATAGCATAGCGTCCACGGCTATGCAAACATATTTTCAGTGAACAATCAATATATTTCGCTATTCGCCGCGCTTGAGCGACTCTATGTACAGCTTGTCGCTCGGCGAAAGCTCTGCTTTCTTGATGAGTTCGGGACGCCTTTCAACCGTCGTTTTGAGCGACTGCTCCCTGCGCCATTTGTTTATGAGCGCATGGTTTCCGTTCAAAAGCACCTCAGGAACATTCATTCCGCGTATCTGTGCAGGGCGCGTATACTGAGGATATTCGAGAAGTCCGTCGGAAAACGATTCATATTCGGCCGAATCAGGGCATCCCAAAACACCGTCTATCATCCTCGAAACGCAGTCCACAAGCACCATCGCGGGGAGCTCGCCGCCCGTAAGTACATAATCGCCAATCGATATTTCGTCATTCATGCGGCTCATTATTCGCTCATCAATGCCCTCGTAGTGACCGCATAAAATGAGCAGAGCCTCTTTTTTCGCAAGCTCCCTTGCGACCGCCTGCGTAAGCACCCTGCCTCTTGGCGACATATATATACAATGCACGTCCCTATCGCCCACAACGCAGTCCATGCAGTCAAAAACGGGCTGCGGCATCATGACCATGCCCGCCCCGCCGCCGAACGGATAGTCGTCGGTATTTTTGTGCTTTGACGCTGAATAGTCGCGTATGTTATGAAGCCTATACTCGATTATCCCTTTGTCGCAGGCGCGCTTAAGTATGCTGGAGCCGAAAACTCCCGCGAACATCTCGGGAAACGTCGTAAGAATGTCAATCCTCATACAGCCCGACCTCTTGCAGCACATCATGGTCAAACACAATGCGCTTGTTCGCTGTATCCACATATTTCAAAAGCTTTTTCAGCGCAGGAACTTGGAGCTTCTTTCCGTTTTCGAGAATCACCACATACACATCGTTCGCACCTGTCCCGTAAACGTCGTTTAATCTGCCGATAACGCTGTTCTCGGGACTTTCGACAGCACAGCCTATCAGATCGGCTACGAAATATGTATCAGGCGGAAGCTTCACAGCGTGATCCCTGTCAACACATATGTAAAGATTGCGCAGCTTCTCTGCGTCGTCACGCGTTTTCGAGCATGACAGTGTGAGAAGCACCGCGTCGGGCTGTATTCTTGCATTCGATACAGAAACAGTCTCGTGACGCACTCCGCGTTCGATATAGGCATCGCCAAGGTCATAAAACCTCTCGACATTGTCTGTCAGCGGTATCACCTTAACGTCGCCGTTTATACCGTGCGGACGCGCCACAAGCCCGACTCTCAGAAAATCCATCAGACGATTTCCAGCTTGTACTTTTTATCGCTTTTTACGCTCGCAGCCCTTGCAACGGTGCGAATCGCCTTCGCAATCCTGCCCTGCTTGCCTATAACCTTACCCATATCGTCCTGCGCGACTGAAAGCTCGAGCGTCACGGATGTCTCATCGGATTCCTTTTCGATTACCCTTACACTTTCCGGAGCATCGACAAGACTCTTCGCGATGAACTCAATAAGCGCTATCATAGCAGGCGTCGTCAGAGCGCAGCCGTTTTCCTCGCGCTCGTTCTCCGTCTGAGCTGTTTCGTTCTCAACCGCGTCTTCGAGCGTTTCGATGCGGATTTCGTCTGTCATTGTATAGCACCGCTCTTTTTAAGCAGACCGCGAACCGTATCGGTGGGTTGTGCGCCCTTACGGATCCATTCGGCTGCCTTTTCGGTATCGACCTTGAGCTCAATGGGGTCTGCAACGGGATTATAGTAACCGAGCTCCTCTACGAATGCGCCGCCGCGCGGTGCGCGTGAATCCGCAACAACAATACGATAAAACGGAGCCTTTTTTGCGCCCATTCTGCGCAGTCTGATTTTTAACATACCTTAATTTCCTCCTAAAGGTCTTGATAAATATATAACTAATCGTTAGATTTAGTTAGCTAAAATCCGAAAGGAAAGCGTCCCTTTCCTTTTGCGCGCTTCATTTTGCCGCCGGTAAACCGGCGCATGAGCTTGCGCGTCATTTCAAACTGCTTCAGCAGCCTGTTCACATCCTGTATCGACGTTCCGCTGCCCGCAGCTATGCGCTTGCGGCGGCTTGCGTTAATAATGTCGGGCTTTCGCCTTTCCTTGGGCGTCATCGACTTTATTATTGCTTCCATGCGCGCAATTTGCTTTTCGTCGACGCTTGCCCCTTGAAGCTGTCCCTGGTTCACGCCAAGCATCCCGAATATCTGGTCGTATGAGCCGATATTCTTAATCTGCTCAAACTGCTCAAGAAAATCGTCAAGCGTAAACTCATCACGTCTGAGCTTCGCTTCCATCTCGAGCGCCTTTTTCTCATCAAACGTCTGCTGCGCCTTTTCGATGAGCGTCAGCATATCGCCCATGCCGAGTATCCTTGAGGCCATTCTGTCCGGGTGGAACGGCTCGATATCGGCAAGCTTTTCACCCGTACCCGAGAATTTTATCGGCTTACCCGTAACAGCCTTTACGGAAAGCGCCGCGCCTCCGCGCGTATCGCCGTCAAGCTTGGTAAGCACCACGCCCGATATCTCCAGCGCGTCGTTGAAGCTCTTAGCGACATTGACCGCATCCTGTCCCGTCATGGCGTCAATAACAAGCAGCACCTCGGCAGGCTTCAGCTCTGCCTTCAGCTCCGTTATCTCCCGCATCATCGATTCGTCGACATGCAGGCGGCCTGCGGTATCTACGATAACCACGTCCATAAGCCTGCTTTGAGCAAATTCGAGCGCTCCCTTCGCTATTTCAAGAGGATTTCCCTGCCCTCTTTCAAAGACCGGAACGTCAATTTTATCTCCAAGCACCTGAAGCTGCTTTATGGCAGCCGGTCTGTATACATCGCATGCTACAAGAAGCGGCGATTTTCCGTACTGCTTCTTTATATATGCGGCAAGCTTCGCAGACATTGTCGTCTTGCCGGCGCCTTGGAGACCCGCCATGAGTATAACCGCCGGCTTAATTGTGCCAAACTCGAGCTTCGCGCTTGTTCCGCCCATGAGCGCCGTCAATTCTTCGTTGACGATTTTTATAATCTGCTGCCCGGGCGTAAGGCTTTCGAGCACTTCAGCGCCAACGGCGCGTTCCGTTGCGGTCTTTATAAAAGATTTTACGACGGCAAAGTTCACATCAGCCTCGAGCAGCGCAAGCTTTATCTCGCGCATGGCTTCTTTAACTTCCTTTTCACTCAGCTTGCCTTTTCCGGTAAGCTTTTTGAATATTCCCTGAAGTTTTGACGTTATGCCCTCAAAAGCCATTCTATTCCTCCGATATTTGTCTCAATCGACAAATACAATCATAAAGTTCGCGTTTTTCGCTTTCGCCGCACTCGAGCGCGTCAACCTTAGTCTCCGTCTCATCCAGCGCCTCGTTCAGCTTCCTAAGCTTTTCTTTAAGCCCGATAGCGCGGTCGGCAGCGTAAAGCTGCCTCTCTGCCTTCATTATCGCGTCTCGCACGCCCTGGCGCGATATTCCCTCGCGCTCCGCTATCTCGGAAAGCGAAAAATCTTCGTCTATGCTTTGCTCAAGCAAGCTCCGCTGTCTTTGCGTCAACAGACCGCCATAGCAATCCATCAGTATCGCAAGCTCGACTCTGTCCATACAGTCACCGCCATGCTGTAAAGCTTAAAAGCTTTACACGAGTATTATACATTATTTTATTTAACTGTCAAGCTTTATTTTTTGTTTTAACGGCTGTATAATATCTCGATAACTCAAAGAGGTGCAGCAATGAATTACGAACAAGCATTAGAATATATACATGGCATCTACGGACGCGGAAGCAAGCTCGGTCTCACTCGCATAACCGAGCTCCTGAATCGTTTCGGAAATCCGCAAAAATCATTGAAATTCGTCCATATCGCGGGCACGAACGGCAAGGGTTCAACGGCCGCCATGATGTCTCATATTCTCCGCGCCGCAGGATATCAGACCGGGCTTTACATATCGCCGTTCATCAATCGCTTTAACGAGCGAATACAGCTCAATAACGTCCCCATTCCCGACAACGAGCTCGCCGAGCTTACGACATATGTCCATGATTTCGCGGAATCGATGGAAAACCCGCCAACCGAGTTTGAGCTTATAACAGCAATAGCGTTTGAGTATTATAAGAGAAGCAAATGCGACATAGTCGTGCTTGAAGTCGGGCTCGGCGGAACGCTTGACTCAACAAACGTTATAGACACGCCCGAGCTTGCGATAATAACCCCTATAGGGCTCGACCACACGCATGTTCTCGGCAGCACAATAAAGCAAGTCGCAAGCGCAAAGGCGGGCATAATAAAGGAAGGCGGCGATGTCGTAATATACGGGCATGACCGCGATGCCGAAGAAGTCTTCGAAGCGGCATGCCGTGAGAAGCACGCCTCTCTTAAGAAGACCGACTTTTCCTCGCTGAAGCTCCTGAGCCGCAGCATCGATGGCCAGCATTTTGCGTTTGCCGAATACAGCGATCTGTTCCTCACGCTCATAGGCTCGTATCAGCTATATAATGCGGCCGTCGTGTTGACCGGCATAGAGGCCTTACGCAAAAAAGGTTGGAAAATAAGCGAAGATGCGGTTAAGGTGGGGCTTTCCGGCACGCGATGGCCCGGAAGGTTCGAAGTGCTGTCCAGAAAACCCCTCTTTATAGTCGATGGCGGTCACAATCCCCACGGCGTCCGCGGCACAGCGGATACGCTTAAGGCATTTTTCCCCGAGCAGAAATTTGTGTTTCTGATGGGCGTAATGGCAGACAAGAATGTCGACGAAATACTCGACATATTGACGCCGTTGGCAAAGCGCTTCTATACGGCGGCGCCCGATAACCAGCGCGCCATGTCCGCAAGCGAGCTTGCCGCGCGCATCGAATCGCGCGGAGTAAAAGCCACCGCCTGCGCAAGCGTTGAAAAGGGCGTTGAAGCCGCGCTTTCGGAAAACACCGACGGAAGCATTATTTGCGCCATCGGCTCGCTCTATATGGCCGGAACGGTCCGCATGTGCTTCGGCAGAAATTGAAACGATAATTCACGGAGGAATACCATGACACGCATATTGAAAGGGCTCGAAGTAGCAAAGTCGCTAAACGAATCCATCCGAAACGACGTCGCTTCGCTCAAGGAGCGCGGCATTTCACCATGCCTGTGCATAATCAGAGTCGGCGAACGTGCTGACGACCTTTCATACGAAAAGGGCGCCGCCAAACGCGCCGAGTCCGTAGGAGTTGAGCTCAAGCGAACGGCGCTTCCTGCCGACGCTTCACAGGACGATGTGCTCATGGCGATAAAAGCTGCGAACGACGATGATTCCGTGCACGGCATACTGATATTCCGCCCTCTTCCCACGCATATCGACGACAGCGCCGTAAAGGCGGCCATTGCGCCCGAAAAGGATGTTGACGGTATAACCGATGCTTCGCTCACAGGCGTTTTCACCGGCAACGGTACGGGCTTCGCGCCATGCACCGCTCAGGCATGCATAGAAATACTAAGGCATTTCGGCATAGAGACGCTCGGCAAGCGCGCCGTTGTTATCGGCAGAAGCCTCGTCATCGGTAAACCCGTTTCAATGATGCTTCTAAAGGAAAACGCCACCGTTACGATATGTCATACAAAGACAAGGAATATGTCTGAGATCTGCCGAGAAGCCGACATACTTATAGCCGCCGCAGGCAAAGCGGGCACGGTCACAAAGGAATTTCTCCGTGAAGGCCAGACCGTTATAGACGTCGGCATCAACGTAAACTCGGAGGGCAAGCTTTGCGGCGATGTCATGTTTGACGACGCTGTCGGCACGGTAGACACGATAACGCCTGTCCCCGGAGGCGTCGGCAGCGTGACAACATCCGTGCTTCTGCGTCATGTACTTGACGCCGCAATGCGCAGACGGTAAGATTCATTTTCTAAAATGCCGCGCCTTTTGAACAGGGCGCGGCGCTTTATCCTTCTTCTACCTTTCCGCCAATTTGAACCTGATAATCACGGGGTTATGGTCTGAATATTTGAACGCCTCATCGATAACACGCGATTCAATAACCGTCACGTTGTCGGAAACAATAAATCCGTCCACGGTGAGCACAAAGCTTACGCCCTTCTCATACGGTTTGTCGGGAAGTCTGCACGACGCCACAGGACTTTGCTCATCAAAAGGTGCAACAAGTCGAAGCCTTCTATCAAAAAAGGATATATCTATCGGCTGCGCCCATGTGTATTCGTCGCCCTTTACGCCGAAGTATTCCGACGAATCACCGAGCAAATCTTTATTAAAATCGCCCGCGCATATTACATAGCAGCCGCTCTCCGCATCGCTTGTCATGGCCTCCGTAAGCAGCTTTAACTGCTCCGTTGCGATGGTGCCGTCCGTCGTATATGCCGAAAGGTGCACATTATATAAGCAAATCTCGCCGCCGTCGCCGAGCGGCACGCGCGTGACGCTGTAGCATCTGTCAAGATCAAGGAATTTCGAAAACCCTGTCTCAACGGGAAGGCTTATCCTTGTCGAGCCGCTCATCGAGTATTTTGAAAGCGTCATAAGCCCTGCAAGCGACTTGCCGTGCGGCTCATTGAGCGGATAAAAAAGATACGGCGAATCGTAGTTTATCGCAAACACAGAGCCAAAACCGTTGAGCGCGTCGGACAGCAGTTGCTTTTCATCTACATGATATGTACGCGTAGCGTCGCAATCGACCTCCTGTATAAGCACAAAGTCCGCACCGTATGACTTAATGCGATCAGCCATATCCGAAATGTTCTTTATAACGCTCTCGCGCGATGCTGCCCGCGACGATTTGCCCCCATCCATAAAAAATGTGTAATCGTCGGTATATGCGCCAAAGCCTATGTTCCATGAAACGAGCGTATACTCGGCATCCGACCGCGCCGTCTCTCCCGTATCGGAAACGATGTCAAGTTCCATAGTGTCGGGCAGCCTGTGATAAGCTGTCACCGCATACAACAAATATCCGCCAATCGTAAGCACAACCGCAGCAAGCAGTATCAGTGCAACCTTCAGAACGATATGCTTCTTCATGATCCCTCTCCGTTTTTATCATAGTATATCATCACTCGGGGTCATATACAATCCACGGCATACATTTATATATATATTGAACATGCAATAAGGAGTTCTTAATTTGTTGGATTTTTTAAGCTTGGCAATGTGCTTCGCGCTGCTTTCGGTCGGCGCGTATTTCAGCGTGCTTTCGCGCTTTTTTCAGGTATTTGGCATTAAAGTAATAATCAAATCGGTGTTTGCCAAAAAATCCGGTGCAAAGAAGAGCGACGGAATAACGCCCCTCAAGGCGCTTGCTACAGCGCTTGGAGGCTCTATCGGCACAGCCAACATTGCGGGCGTGGCAAGCGCAATAGCAATAGGCGGCCCCGGCGCAATATTCTGGATGTGGGTGAGCGGCATTCTTGGCATGATGACAAAATACGTCGAGATAGCGCTTGCTATGCGCACGCGCAGTCGTGGGGCAGACGGCGAGTTTATGGGCGGCGCTATGTATTATATGGAAAGCGGACTTGGTGCGCTCGGAAAACCCATTGCCGCGGCGTTCGCGCTTTTCTGCATAATGTCAGCGTTCTGCGGCGGCGCGCTCGTTCAGGGCAACACAATAGCTCTGTCCGTTATAACCGTTTTCGATTCCTTCGGGGCTTCCGTGTCTGAGCTTTACATCAAACTCGCGGTCGGTGTATTTATGGCGCTTTTATCTGCTGCCGTAATATTTGGCGGCGCAAAGCGCATAAGCGATGCAGCCGGTATGCTTGTGCCCTTTGCGGGGGTGCTCTATGTCGCCATATCGCTCTTAGTTATCGTGAGATACTCAAGCAACATCGGCAGCGCCTTTGCATCAATATTAAGCGGCGCGTTCGGCGGCTTCAAGCCCGTTGCGGGAGGCTTCGCAGGCTTTACATTAACAAAGGCAATGCGCGTAGGCGCAGTGCGCGGCGTTTTCTCGAACGAGGCAGGCGTCGGCTCAGCCCCAATGGCGTATGTAGGCGTAGACACAAACGACCGCGTCAGTCAGGGAATTCTCGGCATCGTCGAAGTTTTTACCGACACGATACTCATCTGCACAATGACTGCGCTTGCAATACTCTGCTCAAACATCTATGTTCCCTACGGCGACGTGAACGCTTCGGGCATGGCTATTGCAACTCAGGCTTACGCCTCTATTCTCGGCGCAAATGCATCGAGCATTTTTATAACGGTTAGCGTTTTTCTGTTCGCATTTACTTCAATAATCAGCTGGTCGCTTTACGGACAGCAATGCACGCTTTATCTCTTCGGAAAAAAGGGTTTGCTGCCGTATCGCACGGCGCTCGTACTGTTCGTTGCGGTCGGCGGCGTTATGAATGTTGCGACGGTCTGGGATCTTGGGGAGCTTTCAAACCTGCTCATGGCGTCATGCAATGTTGCGGCGCTTTTCTCCTTTGGCGGCGCGGAAGCAAAAGCTGTTGGATTTTTAGGGTCTCTGGGGTATAATAAGCGCATAACAATAAAAAGGAATCCTTAAATGACAAAAATAAACGGAAATATACAGGGAATTAAGCAGACTCTGCTCGAGCGTATGGAATCCATGTACGACATGCATTCGGCAGCGTATGAATTCATATCCGCCGAGCTAATCGCATCGCTTTCAGAGTTCACAGGCATACTTTCACGCGAAATATCGGTGTTTATATCGCGCGACGGGCGTGTTGTGGACGTCTCCGTCGGCGACGCAGGCAAAGTCAGCCTTCCGGGAATGCGCCTCGTCAGAAACATCGACAGACTTTGCGGCGTAAGATGTATTCATACGCACCCCAACGGCGACGGAAGGCTTTCCGGCGTCGACCTTGGAACCCTCAGGAGTATGCGCCTGGACAGCATGGCTGCGCTCGGCGTAAAGGATGGCACTCCAACATCAATGTACGCTGCGTATGTCGGAGAGCTATCCGACACCGAACGCGGCGTACTCGTCTATGGACCCATGCGTCCGCTCAAGCTGCCCCACAAACAGCTCATAGACGAAATATACGCGGCAGATGAAAGGCTTAAATCCACTACGAGCGATGTCTACGAAGCGCACCCCGAACGTGCTATACTCGTCGGCATTGAAAACACGGAGAGCTATGACACAATGGACGAGCTTGCGGAGCTTGCAAAAACCGCCGGTGCAGAGGTTGTAGGCCGCAGTCTTCAGCGGCGCAGGCAGATAGATAACGCTTCGTACATAGGAAGCGGCAAGCTGGACGAGCTTTCGCTCATGGGGAGCGAGCTCGAAGCCGATCTCTTCATATTTGATGACGAGCTAAGCGCGATACAGCTAAAAAACATCGAAGACGCCGTTGGCGTAAGCGTTATCGACAGAACAACCCTTATACTCGATATATTTGCTTCTCGCGCCCAGTCGCGCGAAGGTAAGCTTCAGGTCGAGCTTGCGCAGCTCAAATACAGACTGCCGCGTCTCCTCGGTCAAGGTGCTGCGCTCACGCGTCAGGGCGGCGGCATAGGCACGCGCGGTCCCGGCGAAAAAAAGCTTGAAATCGACAGGCGGCGCATACGCCGCAGAATATACGAATTAGAGCAGGAGCTTTCCGACATAGAAAAGCAGCGCGAGCTCAGGCGCACACGCCGTGAAAAAAAACCGATACCGCTTATTGCACTCGTAGGTTATACAAATGCCGGCAAAAGTACGCTCCTAAACGCGCTGTCAGGCGCCGACGTACTTGCAGAGGATAAGCTTTTTGCTACTCTCGACCCCGTCGTGCGTCAGGTCGAGCTCGAAGGCGGGCGCGAAATTCTTTTCTCCGATACAGTCGGCTTTATAAACAAATTGCCCCATGATATAGTGAACGCATTTCATTCAACGCTCGAAGAGGTATCAAATGCTGACATAATACTCCACGTCGTTGACGCGTCATCGCCGTACTACGAGACGCAAATGCGCGTTGTCGTGGACGTACTCTGCTCGCTCGGAGCGGGCGACACTCCGCGCATAAATGTCTACAACAAACTTGATAAGGCGGACGCTTCATCTCCCCGTATGAAGGATAACGACGTGAGCATAAGCGCGCTCAACGGTACAGGACTCGATAGTCTCAAAAACAGCATAATCGCCATTCTCAATAAGAGTACTGTGACCTTCGAGCTGATGATACCGTATTCGAGCTATGACGCTATTAACGCCGTGCGTGAACAGGGTACAATAATCGAAGAACATCACGAACAGGATGGTACGTTCGTAAAAGCGTCTTTTTCGCAGGATGCCGTGTGGCGCGTAAAAAAGCAGATAGACAGCTATAAAATATAGTCTCTTAAAAAACATAAGCAGAGAGCGCTCACCGCTCCCTGCTTTTTATGTTTTGGCCGGTGTTTCGATTTACTTTGTCATATCGCCTTGCTGGAAAAGCGCTACCATGAGGTCTCCGCAGAAGTACGCGCGATACACGCACCACGGAGTCCCTATGCTCTTTTTATCAGGTATATCCCTGTTAAGGTCATATTCAATATACGGTTTAAGACGGCTCGCCGCGCTGTCGTCAAGGTCGACGAGATACGGCTTTTCGCTTGCACCATAGCCATTGAGCCACACCGAAACATTCTGCCGCGCCTTGAACACATGCACCTTTGAGTCGACCGTATACTCGATGCTGCCGTCGCTTTTTTGCTTTGCATCGACAAACAGCACGCTAATCTTTACGGGGACGTCGCCTTGGCGCTCGTCCTTAGAAAGCTCCGTTTCATCCTCAACAGCCGTTATAAGCACGAGACGCGTTTCGACAGGCGCTCCGCCACCATATTTGACAGCATGCTCAAATGGTCTGAAAAACTCGCTGTTTTCATTCGTCTTAACCACATTGATTCCAAAACTGCTATTGAGATATTTGGAGAGCTTCTCGAGTCCTTCCTGCGGCGTTAGCGTTAAGCCGTTCGTTTCACCCTCAATCGCCTTGTTAGACGCGTTTAAGCTGTTAACCGCATCAGCATTCCACCTGTTCCACGACGGTCCAAAGTAAACCGATATAGCTTCATCGCTGTTAATAACGTCATAACCCTGCATGAGCGCAATCACTTCATCGCCGCAAAAATATGCGGTATACACGCTGCCGGGGTAGCCGGCAAGCTTCCACTTTGACGCGCTGCGTTCAAGATCGGCTTGGATATATTTTGCAAACGCGTCAGGGGAATCTTCCCCGACACGAAGAAATACGGGGGATGTCTCTAACGCTGCATCGAACACCCCGAAGCCGTTCAGATAAAGCAGAGTGCTGTCTGACATGCGTAACGCTTCAACGTCTCCCGATACGCAGTAATAGTCCATGAAATGCTCGGGCCAGGGCTCTGTCGAGTTAGAATAGCCGTATAGCCTGCTTGCCAGCGGTGCGCGCAGGAACGACACCTTGTCTCCCTCGTCGTCATGCTCAACGCCGACTATCATCACGGTTTCTGATTCTACGCTTTTGCCGCTTTCGGTTGCTGCCGCAAGCGAATCCTCAATCGCCTGCGAGTCGGAAACGACAAATCCGAATGCCGAAAAATAGCGCATTATAAAATCGATTTTCGCACTGCTGCCGTCAATTTTTCCATATGTATCCTTCAAGTCCGCCTTGTCGCCGTCGTTATCGGGCAGATCGGCCTTTGTTTCCGTTTCCTTCCGCTGCGTATCGCCGTCAACAGCGTACCTAACGCATCCGCACATTGTAAAAATCAGCGCCGTGAGAGCTACACACGCCATAAATGTTCTTAAAACACGCTTCAATTTGCTTAAACCTGCCTTTCTTATATTAAATTATTTAGATTTAGAAATAGGAATGCTGTGTCCACAAAAGCTGCAAACTTTGTTATTACCCACAGTCACCCAATTATGACTTTCAGTTATATAACAAGCACATGTGGAACAATAGCGATCATGATATTGGTTATTTAAAACAATTGTCGTATTTGTTAAATTATGATTATCACATATTAACACAGGAGTGCCAGCAGATTCATCATAGTAGTAATGAAGTATTTGTTTATACGACCAACCTTGATTAGCCCGATTATTTGCTCCTATATGACTTAGCCTGCCACTATATTGCGATTGCTCAGCATTTCTATATTCTGACTTAAACAATCTCCCGCTATATGTAAACATCATAATTTCCCATGTATAGTTTACTCCCGAAACAATGCCTGGATAATCACTGTATTTTTTGTTGGAAGGATCATAGTTCTGGTCACTGCTATCATCATAAACATGATATCCTGATGCTCTTGGATTCAAATATCTGTACCAACCATAATTCCTAATTGGAATAACACAAGCCCTATAAAAATCACTGTCTCTTCCTGTATAACCAATTTCTGCTGCCGCTACATACATACAGTATTCTTTAAAATTTGAAGTTACAATACTTCCGTTACCATGAGTGCGTGTATAGATTTTTATGCTGCTTGGCATCTGTGAGCCATGCGCGCATGTTTCAAGCTTCAAATTAGATTCATGGACGGGTGACAATTGTATGCCGACACCTCCGGGAAAACGCTGCTGAAGATAGCAAGAAGCTTTTGACAGTGTCTCATGTTGTAAAACTGTATCTGGAAGCGGCAGTCTGCAGTCAGCAATTCTTCTATTTCCGTTTTGCAAGCCAATCGTTATAACATAATAGTTTAATCCGTTGAAGAAAAACTCGTTGAATGTACCATCCTGCAATGTATCGCATACGCTCATTTTGCATTTAACCAAGTACGCTTTAATTCTTGATAAGTTCCCATTATTTTTTCGTGCAGAATCTGATATATTATTTATTTCGGCACATGTCAAATCAGCTAGAATTTCTATATTATCCACATCTATTGACTTAATGCTATATATACCACATCCTAGATTTTGCATTTGTTCCGACAACTCGATGCTCTCATTTCGAAACTCATTGGCTAAAAATCTGAAAGAATCTTTATATTTCTTATCATTGACCGTGGAAAAATACTCTTTAATAATAGCCAAATCCTCAAGATAATTCACTCTGTTATCGTCTGTTTTTGCTTCTGCGAATACAACGGCAAACATTATAAACACTGTTATTAAAGCACAGCATATTTGCTCAAACTTTTTCATATAAAGCAACACCTCTCAATTTATTTGCCCAGACCGGGTGCAAATGCATAAGTACACCATATCTATTGTCATTCAAGCATAAAATAATATTGCCGTCAATGAACAACACAGTATTATATAATATATTTCAAGGTCTGTATGACCGACGCCGCGAAACCGCGCAATAAAGCCGCTCCGAAGCAGCCATGCACCGCCTATCGCCGCCTACACCCGCATGAACGACGGCGCTTCTTTTTAACTGTCCTTTCCGCCCTCTTCGCTGCCGCGCATTACTGCGCGGAGCTTTTCTATCGCCTTTGTTTCTATGCGCGATACATACGAGCGCGATATTCCGAGCAGCTTTGCAACCTCCCTCTGCGGCATTGACGATGCTCCGATAAGTCCATAACGAAGCTCTATGACGTTCCTTTCCCTATCGGTGAGCGTTTCCCGTATCAGTTCGCGTATGCCCTCTGAAGCCATTTTCAGCGCAACCTCATCGTGTATTGCGTCAGGTTCAGATCCGAGCCTGTCGCCTACAGATATTTCGTTGCCGTCCTTGTCGCAGCCCATCGGTTCATTTAGCGATATCTCGTTGGCAGTCTTTTTTTCAGAGCGTATGGACATGAGTATTTCATTCGCTATCCTCTCCCAACGGATACATAGGTTGGTCAATGGGCGGCAAATCCGCCTCTCCATCCTCCGCAAAGAGGTAAACATAGGCATTTTTGCCGTCCCAGACCACCTTTTTGACGATGGTGCGCAGCAGGCGGCGTTTTTCCTCCAGCGTTGCCGAATCTACTGCGCTGGCGAAGGATTCGATCATTTCCTGATGGAAGGCAAACTCCTGATGGAGCATCCGGCTCTGTTCGGTGAGGGCTTCCAACTCGGAAAGTCTTGCCTGCTGAGTCTCGCTCTCCCGATGCAGTTCGTCGATCTGCTCCATGACGTACTTTGCAGAGGTCTCGCTGGCAACGGACAGGGATTCCACCAGCCGCTTGATGCGCTCCTCCGTTTCGGCATGCTTTTCCCAGAGCAGCGCCAGCTCTGCGTCGTAGCCCTCCTTGCTGCCACTGATGACCTTCTTGGTCTGCGCCAGCAGCCGGGTAAGGGTCTCCTTGTCGGCGGACAGCTTGCGGA
>OLNZ01000445.1_pt1 | contig 41171 bp, 35 predicted proteins | sample 1672981 | NCBI WGS metagenome assembly OLNZ01 (sample SAMEA3136743, study PRJEB25190) | human gut metagenome | biome: human gut; feature: human-associated habitat; material: faeces | place: Austria | collected 2013 | reverse complement strand
TATACTGTAAGCATAAATACAAAAATGACAGTTATTCACAGCATGCAAATTCGCATAGCTTTAAATAGCTGCAAAAAAAAGAAATGCTGACATGGAAAAGGATTGAAGTGTGTAGATATGGAAAAGAAAAGACAGCCAATCGGCGTATTTGATTCTGGTGCAGGCGGACTTAGTGTATTAAAGGAGCTAGTACGACTGATGCCAGAGGAAGATTTTATTTATTATGGGGACTCACTAAATGCACCTTACGGCGTAAAGCCGCTTGAAGAAGTGCGCCAGCTTACATATGCCTGCGCTGAGCATCTTTTAGAGCGCGGTGTAAAGGAAATTATTATTGCCTGCAATACGGCGACAAGTGCAGCATGCAAAATCATGCGCGGCATGTATCCAGATTTGCCGCTTGTAGGAATAGAGCCTGCCGTAAAGCCGGCAGCCCAAAATCACCGAGGAGAAAAGGTGGCTGTTATGGCAACTCCGCTGACACTTCATGAAGAAAAATTTAAACAGCTTGTGAAGCGTTATGAGAACTTGGCGACAATTATTCCAGTTCCGTGTCCGGATTTAGTGGAATATGTGGAGAAAGGAATTTTAGAAGGTCCTGAGCTGGAAGGATATTTAAAGGATGTATTAAAACCTTGTTTACAGGAAGGTGTTAAAGCAGTAGTTCTTGGCTGTACACATTTTCCGCTTGTAAAGGCTGCGATTGGAAAGGTTGTTGGTGAATCAGTTCGCATTTACGATGGAGGAGAGGGAACTGCCAGACAGGCAAAATGTCTGCTGGCTGCGAAAAATCTCTGTACAGATCAAGAAAAAGGGCACATCTGCTTTGAGAGCAGTGCACCCGAAAAAGAAGCATATTATGAAGCGCTGTATCGAAAGGCAGCGCATATTGACAGCAGAGTGAAATTATAAGTATCAGAGCATTAGTCTTAGCAATTTTATAATACTGTATGAGGATCTCTCATCGCGGTAAATTACTTCACGCGCCTTGGCTGGATAGTCTGTGATAATGACATCCACCTGGGCGTTTTTCATGCGCTCTGCCTCTGCTCTTGTGTTGATGGTCCAGGCATAGACAGCCTTGCCTTGTGCATGGGCTTTTGCAACAGTTGTATTATTTACAAACATAGAACGCACACAGAAAAAGTCAATCATGTCATTTTTATAATAGTTGCCGATAGCTGTAGTAAGAATATAGCCGAGCGTAAGATCAGGATTTAACTCATTTACCTGACGAAGATACGCATAGTCAGCTGACTGGATGGAACACTGATATTCCATTTCATATTGTTCAATTAAGCCTACAACTTTCGCAGCAAGATCTGCACTGGCAGAATTTCTTTTTAATTCAATTAAAAGGTGTGCGCGTCCTTTTACAAGAGACATGACTTCTTCTAGTGTAGGTATATAGGTAAATTCATGGTCTTTTGAAAAATAATAGCTGATATCATATTGCTTTAATTCTTCATAGGTAACATCTGCAATGTTGATCTTTTTTCCAGCGATACGTTTAAGTGAAGAATCGTGACAAACTATAACCACACCGTCTTTTGTTTCCTGAACGTCAATCTCAACACCGTCAGAGAGGGAGGAGATTGCAAGATCAATGGCTTCAAGTGAGTTTTCAGGTGCTTCTGAAGAAAGTCCTCTGTGACAGTAAATCTGAACAGGGCTTAGCGGACGCTCAGCAAGAAGGGCACCGTTATAGATACCATAGTATAAAAAGCAAAAAACACCAACACCGGCAGCCACAAGACCACAGGCACGAAAGATACGGCGAAGCGGTGTGTCTGGAGCATAGCTAAGATGAAATTCCAAAATAACATCATTGCCGGAAAAACGGTAAAACAGATGTGTCATCATTGCTGCATTTAAGAAAACACCTATGCAGGTGACAAACCAGATGAGTGCGATGGAAAGCGTATTGTTAAAACTAAGAACCATTGCAACTTTTAAGTCGGCTGGCGCAAAAAAATTGACGACGACAACAATTATAATCTGACACAGCAAACGAAGAATAAACCAAAGGACAACGACGAGCAGATTTAAAAGAACTATGTCGCTTAGTACAGCACGAAGATTTTTCTTAACGAGAGGAACACTTGCTTTTTTTGCATTTCTTAGGCCGAAACCGCCAAGATACCAGTAGCAGGCACAGAAAAACTCACGAACTGCAAAAATTCCAATAAATATAAGAAAAGTGATGATCGGAATGCAGTAAATAAGTTTTGAAAAAAGCATTGGCAAAAAGGTGCTGTAAGGATTTATGCGAAAACAGATTTCATAGAAAAAGAATAGGTTGATTAAAATCTGGTAGGCAAATAAAGGCAGAGCGACATACAGCTGTTTAAAGCGAAATCGTTGAAAGCCTTTTGCGCAGCCGTGGAGAAAAATATCTTTCATGCGAAGCTTCTGTCTTGCCAAAGAAGCCTGAAAGCCACCAAGAAGAATGCATGCATTAAGATAAGTCAGCATACATGCAGTCAAAAATAAAATCAGAAGCATTGCGATTGCCGGAGGTGTGATCAGAAAGCGTCCGATATTGGCGGAATTTAAAAAACTGTAGCCGTCGATTTTTAATGCAATACTTAAAAGAAGCTGAAAGAGTGAGTATTCAATCAGGGTGTAAAATATAGAGTAAATAATTTGAAGCGCGAGCATACTTTTTATATTTAAAAAGGCACCGCGCATAGCAATTTTTAAGCCGCCCAAGGCATTTTTTAAATGATAAAAAGAGTGTCGTGCGTGCTTTTTAGTGTGTTGTTCCATAGCTGTCAGTCCTGTCTGTAAGAGATATATTCTATGATAACATAGTTTTTCGCAAAATGCGATGTAAAATTACAAAAAACGAAAAATCAATGAGAGAAAATTTGGCAAAACCTTTACAAAAAACGCGATAATTGATATCATGAATAATAGTGCGAGGCACGGATCATATAGAAAAACGGAGAAAATTGTAATGCTTACAAGAGAAGATCACAAGACATATGAGCAGATTTTGCGCGAAGAACTGACACCAGCGTTTGGCTGTACAGAGCCGATTGCGCTGGCATACTGTGCCGCAAAGGCAAGAGAAGTATTAGGTCAGATGCCTACAGAAGTTATCATTGAGGCAAGCGGCAATATTATCAAAAATGTAAAGAGTGTTATCGTACCGAATACAGGTGGCATGAAGGGAATCCCGGCGGCAGCGGCAGCTGGAATCGTGGCAGGAGATTCAAAAGCATGTCTTGAGGTTATCGCAAAGGTAACACCAGAAGAACAAAAGGAAATCGCTGAGTATTTAAATAATGTTCCATTTAGCGTAAAGGCAATGAAGGATGGTGATAAGCTTGATATTCGCGTAACAGTAAAGGCCGAGGAAAATAGTGCAGTTGTGCGTGTATCAAAGCATCATACTGATATTGTGTATATTGCGCATAATGGCGAGGTTATGCTAAATGAGCAGGATGACTGTGAGTGCGCACAGAAACTGGCAGCAAATCAGGCAGCTGCAGCAGAGCAGCGTGCTGACAGAAGCCGCCTTAGCATTGAGGGAATTGTAGAGTATGCGAAGACTGCAGATCTAAGCACAGTAAGTGATTTGTTAAACAGACAGATTGAGTATAACTATAATATTGCACAGGCTGGTGTAAAAGAAAACTGGGGTGCAAATGTGGGAAGCGTTCTGCTTGATACATATGGTGAAGATGTGCGTACAAAAGCAAGAGCATATGCAGCAGCAGGCTCCGATGCACGTATGAGCGGCTGCGAGCTTCCTGTTGTAATCAATTCTGGAAGCGGAAACCAGGGAATTACCGTATCAGTTCCTGTTATCATTTACGCAAAGGAATATCATAAGAGTGATGAAGAGCTGCTTCGTGCACTTTTAGTATCAAATCTTATTGCAATTCACATCAAGACAGGAATTGGACCATTGTCTGCATTTTGCGGAGCAGTAAGTGCAGGATGTGCAGCAGGCTGTGCAATTGCATTTTTGCTTGGCGGCGGCATCGATGAGGTGGCTCACACACTTGTAAATTCTATTGCAATTACATCTGGTATTATCTGTGATGGTGCAAAGCCATCATGTGCAGCAAAGATTGCATCTTCTGTGGATGCTGGAATTTTAGGATATGAAATGTATCGCCATGGCCAGCAGTTCTATGGTGAGGATGGAATTGTAAGTAAGGGTGTTGAGAATACTATTCGTAATATCTGTCGAATTGGTGCGGAAGGAATGAATGGTACAGACGAAGAAATTATAAAGATCATGACACACTGCGATTAAATAGTAACTATTCAGAACCCCATTCGCAAAATCGCATCTTCGATGCTTCTATTTTGCTCATGTGGTTACCTCGCCATATAAAATTGCTATTCTGTCTGAATGCAAGCATTCACAGAAAGCAATTTTGCATGGCTCTGAATAGTTACAAAATATATTAAATTTTGAGATTGACGAATGAGCATAATAGGTTTATAGTAACAGTATGCGTCAAACAGGTACCTCACTTTATGTGGTTTTGCGGTGAGAAAATTTTTTTTGAGAAAACACTATGCTGATTTAAAGTGCTAACGACATAGAATGTTTTAAACCTGCAGCATGAGCACTCTTCATAAAGGTATTTTGGCATCAATAGGCAATGACATTAAGAAGAGCGGCTAAGTCATATCATCAAAAGGAGAAAAGAAGTATGAGAAAGACGAGAAAAGCAGCAGCTGTCCTTACAGCAGTTGCAATGGCTGCCGTATCAGCAGCACCGGTAATGGCTGACGAGATCAAGGATCTGTATGATTACGAGGTTCAGACAAAAGAAATTGAGACTTGGAACATTTTACAGTCTCAGCTGATGAGCGATACGAATGTACTTACGAACCTGTATGATGGTCTTGTAGAGGCAGATGAGTATGGCAAGCTGACACCGGCAATCGCAGAGAGTTGGGAGACTGAGGATAATGGTCTTACCTGGACGTTCCATTTAAGAAAAGGTGTAAAGTGGGTTGATCAGAATGGAAATGAGAAGGGTGAGGTTACTGCACAGGATTTCTTAACTTCACTGGAGTGGGTATTAAACTTCCATAAGAATGATGCAGCAAATACTTCTATGCCGATGGAGATGATCGCTGGTGCAGAGGACTACTACAACATGACAAATGAGATGGATGCAGATGCAGCACTTGCACTGACTGCTGAGAGTCCGGAGTTTGCTGATACTGTTGGTATTAAGGCAGTCGATGATTATACCTTACAGTATACCTGTTTAAGTGAGAAGCCATACTTTGATACTGTAGCTGCTTATAACTGTCTGTATCCGATTTCACAGGGGATGCTTGATGAGATTGGTGTAGATGGCTTTAAGGCTGCAACACCTGAGAATATCTGGTATAACGGCTGCTACACATGTACAGAGTACATCCAGCAGAATACAAAGACCTTGACAAAGAATCCGCTGTACTGGGATACTGATGCAAAACTGTTTGATTCTGTTACTATTAAGATGGTAGAGTCTGCAGATACTGCATATCAGCTGTATACTACTGGTGAGCTTGATCGCGTTGATCTGTCTGAGTCAAATTTGATGACAATCTATAACAACGAGTCTGATCCATATCATAATCAGCTGGTAGAGAAGCGTCCGAACAAGAAGTCTTATCAGTTCCATTTTAATTATGACAAGCTTAATGATGATCAGACAGAGGATACAAACTGGAATACTGCAATTGCAAATGAAGCATTCCGTAAGTGCTGGTACTATGGTCTTGATCTGGGTAGCTGGTATAAGAGAACAAACGCTATCAATCCATATAAGTGCTACAACAACTCCTACACAATGCAGGGTCTGATTTATACTTCTGATGGTACAGAGTATACCGAGCTGGTTCAGGAAAAGTTAGGTCTGCCGTCATATGATGGCGAGACAATGACTCGTCTTGATTCAGCTAAGTTTGAGGAGTACAAGGCTCAGGCAATTGAAGAACTGACAAAAGATGGTGTTACTTTCCCGATACATGCAAGATATTTCGTAGCTAGTGGAAACCAGACTGCTCTTGATAGTGCAAATGTGTTAAAGCAGGCATTTTCTGATTCCTTTGGCGATGATTTTATCGTTCTTGATATTGATTCTTACGTATCCAGTCTTTCTAAGGAGGTTTACAACCTTAAGCGTCAATCCTTTGCTATCGCTGGATGGGGTGCTGACTATGGTGATCCGCAGAACTATTTAGGTCAGGAGACAGATGACAGTGACAACGCTTACTATATGGTACAGCTTGGTCATGCAGTAGACAGTGAGAGCGATGAACTTAAAGATCTTTACAGCCAGTTTACTGAGCTTGTAAATAAGGCAGATGCTATCACAGATGATCTGGATGCAAGATATGAGGCATATGCAGAGGCAGAAGCATTTATGCTTGATCATGCTCTGATTGTTCCGGCATATTTTGATATTTCATGGGAGCTGACCCGCATTAATGATTATTCTAAGATCAATGCAATGTTTGGTATTCAGAATAACAAGTATAAGAATTGGGAAACTTCTACAGATGCGTATACCGCAGAAGATTATGCTGCTTTTTTAGAGACATGGAATGAAAATGCTTCTAAATAATAGTAAGTGATAAAAAATAAGCGAGCCGGATAATAAGATTAATCCGGCTCGCTATTTTTTATTTATCAGAATCGTTTTTTTCAGACTTTTTTAAGCTGTTTGGCGGCTGTAGCGTGCTGTCTTCGGACAACGGAATGCCGCGATGCTCCACACATGTAGAAAATACAATCTGGGTGCGGGTGCGTCCAAATTTCTGAAGATAATTGACAAACTGGTCAAGCTCCTGCGTGGTATGGAAATAGGCTTCAATCAGCATAGAGTAATCGCCGGTGACGCAGCTACATTCAACTACGTTAGTGCAAGATTCGATGTAAGGATAGAAGGCTGGTTTTTGATCTGGTTCTACCTCAAGGTTTATGAATGCTTTTACAAGATAGCCGATAGCAGTTACATTTATCATAGCCTGGTAGCCAGCTAAGACACCAGATTTTTCAAGACGCTCGATGCGGGCGCATACGGCCGGTGATGACAAAGAGACACGGCTGGCAATCTCTTTAACCGGTAAACGTGCATTATGCTGCAGAATATCAACGATGCAGCGATCAATATGATCCATAACAAACCCCTCACTTTGCTGTGTAATAACAGTAACAGAATATTTATTAACATTGATTCATCATAACAGATAACTTTTGGATTGTAAACAGAAGAAACGAAAGTTTTTTAAGAAAAAATGCTTTTTTTTATGGGGGTAACCTCATAAAATAAACAAAAAAGGCATTTTTTGTGAAAAAAGGTAAGTCTTTCTTATAAAAAATCAAGATAAATGATTGACAGAAGCATTGATTTGGTTTATAGTAACGGTATGCTTCAAGCAGGACATGACTAGACGAGAGTAGATGGGCACAATTAGGATCATGGAAAAGTGTACCATCTTTTTTTCAAATCATTCTTTGCTGACACAAGTAAGCAACAGGCAGTATTTTTTATGTCGTTCGTAGGGAGGACACATTCTGCAAAAATGCTCCATTGCTTTAAAGTGACACACATGAAAATCGTCTTATAATTTGATTTCTGCAGGGCAGGCGCTCTTCGTATAGGTATTATGACATCTACGGGGAAATGACAATTAAGAAGAGACTAAGTCATATCATCAAAAAGGAGGATGACACATGAGAAAGACAAGAAAGGCAGTAGCTGTCCTTACAGCAGTCGCAATGGCAGCAGTATCCGCAGTACCGGCAATGGCAGATGAGATTAAGGATCTGTATGATTACGAGCTTCAGGCAAGAGAGATTGAGACTTGGAACATTTTGTATTCTCAGCAGGCAACTGATCTTCAGGTACTGACCAATTTGTATGATGGTTTGCTTGAATCAGATGAGTATGGTAAGCTGGCACCGGCAGTCGCAGAGAGCTGGGAAACAGAGGACAACGGTATTACTTGGACATTCCATTTAAGAAAGGGTGTTAAGTGGGTTGATCAGAACGGAAATGAGAAGGGTGAAGTTACTGCACAGGACTTCTTAACCGGACTTGAGTGGGTATTAAACTTCCACAAGAATGATGCAACTAACACTTCCATGCCGATGGAGATGATCGTTGGTGCAGAGGATTACTACAACATGACAAGTGAGCTTGATGCAGATGCAGGTCTTGCACTGACAGCTGAAAGCCCAGAGTTTGCTGATACTGTTGGCATCAAGGCAATTGATGATTATACATTACAGTATACATGTGTAAGTGAGAAGCCATATTTTGATACTGTAGCTACCTATAACTGTCTGTATCCAATTTCTCAGGCAATGATCGATGAGATCGGCATTGATGGTTTTAAGGCTGCAACACCAGAAAATATCTGGTACAATGGTGCTTATACCTGTACTGAGTACATCCAGCAGAATACAAAGACTTTGACAAAGAACCCACTGTACTGGGATACCGAGGCAAAGCTGTTTGATTCTGTTACTGTTAAGATGGTAGAGTCTGTTGATACTGCATATCAGCTGTATACTACTGGTGAGCTTGATCATGTAGATCTGTCAGAGTCTAACCTGACCACTATCTACAACAATGAGTCTGATCCGCTTCATGATCAGTTAGTTGAGAAGCGTCCAACAAAGTTCTCTTATCAGTTCCACTTTAACTATGATAAGCATAACGACGATCAGTCCGAGGATACAAATTGGAATACCGCTATTGCAAACGAAGCATTCCGTAAGTGCTGGTACTATGGTCTTGATCTTGGAAGCTACTACAAGAGAACAAATGCAATTAATCCATACAAGTGCTACAACAATGCATACACAATGCAGGGTCTTGTTTACCTGTCTGATGGTACCGAGTACACCAGTCTTGTTCAGGAAAAGTTAGGTCTTCCGGCATATGATGGTGAGACAATGACTCGTCTTGATTCTGAGAAGTTTGAAGAGTACAAGGCACAGGCAATGGAGGAGTTAACAGCAGCAGGCGTTACCTTCCCAGTACATGCAAGATATTTCATAGCTGGTGGAAATCAGACTGCTCTTGACAGTGCAAATGTATTAAAGCAGGCATTCTCCGATTCCTTTGGTGATGACTTCATCGTTCTTGATATTGATTCTTATGTATCCAGTCTTTCTAAGGAAGTTCGTGATCCAAGACGTCAGTCCTTCGTTATCAACGGATGGGGCGCTGACTATGGTGATCCGCAGAACTATTTAGGACAGGAAACAAATGACGGCGATAACGCATATTACATGGTAGCTTATGGTCATGCAGTAGATAACGAGAGTGAGGATCTGAAAGCACTGTATGATGAGTTTACTGAGTTAGTAAATAAGGCTAATGCCATTACAGATGATCTGGATTCAAGATATGAGGCTTATGCAGATGCAGAGGCATTCTTGCTTGAGCATGCACTGACCATTCCGTCAAACTTTGATATCGGTTGGGAGCTGACTCATATAAATGATTACACCAAGCAGAACGCTATGTTTGGTATTCAGAATTTGAAGTATAAGAATTGGGAGACTTCTACAGACGCCTATACTGCAGAAGACTACGCTGGATTCCAGGAAACCTGGAACGCAGGTTCTGCTGAATAATATATGGCAAAATACACCGTAAAGAGATTGTTACAGTCTCTTGTAACAATCCTCATTGTGGTGACTATCGTATTCCTGCTGCTTAGAATGCTGCCTACGGATTATTTCTTTACCGAGGACCAGCTAATGAAGCTGACCGATCAGCAAAAGCACGATCAGCTTAAAGCAGCAGGTTTATTAGATAGTACCTTTACACAGCTGACACGCTATTATGGGCAGTTGTTGAGACTTGACTTTGGTACGTCTCGACGAATTCAAAGCGGTGTCTCTGTTGTAAAGGTAATTGGCGGAAAGTTTGCAATGTCGATGCAGTTAGGACTGATCTCCTTTGCAATTTCTCTGGTAATTGGTGTTGTTATGGGTGTGCTTCAGGCACGTTTTAAGGACGGTATCATCGACGGCATTGGAACAATTTACACGATATTGGTAAATGCAGTTCCGCCGCTTGTTGCTTATTCACTTGTTCTTGTATTTGGTTCCCATGTGTTAGAGCTTCCTTCAATGTATTCAACGAGAAATCCAGGACCGTCTATGATCCTGCCGGTTGCATGTCTTTCTCTTTCATCAATTGCAGGCTATGCACTGTGGACAAGACGTTACATGGTAGATGAGTTAAATAAGGATTATATTAAGCTGGCGCGTGTGAAGGGTCTTTCATCAAAGCGCATCATGGTTACTCATGTGCTTAGAAATGCATTCGTTCCGCTTGCACAGTATATTCCTTATTCTATTTTGCTTACAGTCGGTGGTTCTCTTCTGGTAGAGCGTTTCTTCTCTGTTCCAGGTATGGGTTCTCTTCTTACTGACGCAATCAACCGTTATGACACAAATGTTGTTCAGACGCTTGTTATTTTATACGCTGCACTTGGTATCATCGGCGTATTTTTGGGTGATGTTTTGATGATGATCATTGACCCACGTATTACATTGACCGGAAAGGGAGGTACAAGATAATGGCAGTCAATTCAAATGATGACGCACGCTTTAAGGTTGTCGAGTACTCCCCTGAAAAGGCCGAGATGATCGGATATTCCAATTATTCTTATTGGAAATCTGTATTTCACAATTTCTTAAAGAAAAAGAGTGCAGTTGCGCTTTTAATCGTGTTTGTTGCACTTGTTGTATTTTCCTTCGTTGCACTTGTAATCGGAAAATACGATTATCGTAATCTTGTCACAGATAGTTCAAAGGGTTTTATCCTTCCAAACTCAGAGTTCTGGTTTGGTACTGATAACTTAGGACGTGACTACTGGAGCCAGGTATGGTATGCGACACAGACATCCATTAAGCTTGCCTGTATCGTTGCAATCGGTGAGTGTGTGCTTGGTGTTACTATTGGTCTTCTTTGGGGATATGTTCGTCAGTTAGACCGCTTCTTTACAGAGCTGTACAATGTAATTGATAATATTCCGCAGATCATTTACATGACACTGATTGCATTAATGGTCGGTAAGAGCTTTACCATCATGGCAGTTTCTTTGATTGCATTTGGCTGGCTTGGAATGGCAAGAAACATCCGTAACCTTGTTATGATGTATCGTGACCGCGAGTATAACTTAGCATCAAGATGTTTAGGTACTCCGACTTACCGTATTCTTCTTAAGAACATTTTACCGTACCTGATTAGTGTTATTATCTTAAGAGTGGCACTTTCAATTCCGAGAACAATCAGTATGGAGACTACGCTTTCCTATCTTGGCCTTGGTCTTGATATTAACACACCTACACTTGGAATCCTTCTTCGTAATGCAAGAAGCTATTTCCTGAATTATCCATATTTGCTGGTATTCCCGGCAGTTATTGTATCTGTTGTTACGATCACATTCTATCTGGTTGGTAACGCATTTTCCGATGCGGCTGATCCGAGAAATCACGTTTAAGGGGGGAGAACAATGGAAAAGAAACCAATATTATCCGCCAAAGACGTTGAAATTACGTTTAGCCTTCGCGGAAACAAATTAAATGCGATCCGTAAGTGTTCTCTTGATCTGTATGATGGAGAGACACTTGCAATCGTAGGAGAGTCAGGTTCAGGAAAAAGTGTATTTACAAAGACTTTTGTTGGTATGCTTGATGGAAACGGAAGTATTACCGGCGGAAGCATTATGTACGATGGCAAGGATCTGGCAAAGTTTAAGAAGGAAAAGGAGTGGATGACTATTCGTGGTAAGAAAATCGCGATGGTTATGCAGGATCCTATGACTTCCTTAAATCCATTGAAAAAGGTTGGAAAGCAGATTCAGGAGTGTATCGAGCTTCATCAGGGTCTTAAGGGAGCAGTTGCAAAGAAGGCAACTCTTCAGATTCTTGAGAAGGTAGGTATTCCGTATCCTGAAATGCGCTATAACCAGTATCCGCATGAGTTTTCAGGCGGTATGAGACAGCGTGTTGTTATTGCTATTGCGGTTGCATGCCGGCCGCAGATTTTAATCTGCGATGAGCCTACCACCGCACTGGACGTAACGATTCAGGCTCAGATTTTGGAGCTGATCAGAAATCTGCAGGCAGAGTATCATATGTCTGTTATTTATATCACACACGATCTTGGTGTTGTGGCAAACGTGGCTGACCGTGTTGCAGTTATGTATGCAGGACAGATCGTGGAGGTAGGCAAGGTAGATGAGATTTTCTACGATGCAAGACATCCTTATACTTGGGCACTTCTTTCTGCACTTCCGCAGCTTGGCGTGAAGGGTGAGGCACTGCCAACGATCGACGGTACACCGCCGAATCTGTTTAACAAGATTAAGGGTGATGCATTTGCACCGAGAAACAGACAGGCACTGGCTATTGATTTTGAGGAAGAGCCTCCATATTTTGAAGTTTCAGAGACGCACAAGGCAAAGACTTGGTATCTGGACCCGCGTGCACCGAAGATAGAACCGCCGAAGTCTGTGCAGCAGCTCAGACAGAAAATGAGAGCGCATAAGTAAAAGAGGTATGAGTATGGCTGAGAGAGAAAAGCTGATTGAGGTCAAAGACCTGCAGATTAGTTTCGGAAAAGGACGAAAAAAGTTTGTAGCAGTTGACCATGTGAATTTTGATATTTATAAGGGAGAGACATTCTCCCTGGTAGGTGAGTCCGGTTCCGGAAAGACTACCATCGGCCGCGCTATTACCCGTATCAATCCTACTTCGGCCGGAGAGATCTACTTTAAGGGCAAGAAGATCAATGGAAAGATTTCAAAGGAGCTTGACCGCGAGGTTATTAAGAGCTGCCAGATGATTTTCCAGGATCCTATGGCATCCTTAAATGAGCGTGCAAAGGTTGATTACATTGTTTCTGAGGGTCTGTTAAACTTCCATATGTATAAGGATGAGGCAGATCGCGAGGCAAAGGTACAGAAGGCACTTCGAGAGGTTGGTCTTCTTCCGGAGTTTGCATCTCGTTTCCCACACGAGTTCTCTGGTGGACAAAGACAGCGTATCGGTATTGCAAGAGCCTTGATTATGGAGCCAGAGTTTGTTGTAGCTGATGAGCCGATTTCAGCGCTTGATGTTTCTATTCGTGCACAGGTATTGAATTTGTTAAACCAGTTAAAGGCATCAAGAGGACTGACATATCTGTTTATTGCACATGACCTTTCTGTAGTACGTTTTATTTCAGACCGTATTGCCGTTATCTATAAAGGCCGTATTGTGGAGCTGGCAGAGGCAGAGGAATTATTCCATCATCCACTGCATCCTTATACAAAGGCACTGCTTTCAGCAGTTCCGATTCCGGATCCAGAAATCGAGAAGAAGAAAAAGCTTTTGATTTATGATCCAACGCTTCATGATTACACAATCTCTAAGCCACAGTGGGTAGAGATTACTGAAGGTCATTTTGTATATGGTAATGAGCCGGAGCTTGAGAAATATCGTGCTGAGATTGAAGCAATCAATGCAGCAGAGAGAGCATAAAGAAGAGGCGAGAGAAGAGCATGAGATGGTTGAAAAAACAGTATCACCGCTATATGATTCGCCCCATTGTAACAAAAACGATCACCAGAACCCTAATCGGTCTGGTGATCGTCTTGCTATGGGATAAATACGTGAATGTAGAGCGGATTGGAGTTTCAAGGCTTGGCTTTGGACTGGGTGCAGTTGGAATTATTTTAATGGCTGGTGCATGGTTTTCCTATCTGCATCTGGATGGATTAACACCTATTGATACAGCGAAAAAGAAATTTGGTGTGAAAAATAAAAAGAAAAAAACAAAGCAAAGCATGGGCGGCGATATTGCAGACTACCTTGATGAGGAAATTGTGCCGTATGAGGAGCTGGATGAATCTGAAAAGGCAGCATGTCAGATGGCAGCCTTTTTGATTTCTGGAATGATCCTTGTGATCGCCGGGATTGTGATCCCACTCTTTTAAGAGCTCACAAAAAGCAGGGCACATGCCTTGCTTTTTTTCGTAAATAAGGGTATGATTGTAGAACAAAGATATCAGAGAAAGGATGGGATTCTATGGCAAAATCAAAAAAAGGAAAAACAGTCATTGCAGGAGTGGCCGCGGTAAGTGCAGCCAGTATTTTGACCGTGAGAGGTATTTTCCACAAGGTATTCGCCAGACAGGAGAAGGAGGATGACGCAATCAGTCTGCGCTATAAGGACATGAGCGGAATGGTAAGAAAAAAAATTACAATCGTCTCTGGTTCCACTCATCTGACAGGATATTTATATGGAGAAGCATCTGCCAAAGGTCTCGTTGTTGTGTGCCATGGAATTGCAGGCGGCGGAGAAGATAACTTAAGCATGGTTAAATATATGCTGGATGATGGTTATCAGGTTTTTACATTTGATTATACGGGCGTGTATGAAAGTGAAGGAGCTTCATCTGTGGGCTTCTATCAGGCTGTGAAGGATTTGAATGCAGTTTTGGGTTATATTGAGGCGTCTGCATCACTAAAGAATCTTCCAGTATTTTTATATGGTCATAGCTGGGGTGGTTATACAGCTGCGGCAGTGCTGAATTTTAAGCATAATATTGCAGGTGTTATTACAATTTCAGGTTTTTCTAGTCCAATGGCAATTACGAAAGAGGCGGCAGGACGCATCATTCCAACATTGTTGGTAGATTTATTGCTTCCGTTTGCTGCGCTTTATCAGCGCGTTGTTTTTGGTAAGAATTATAATTTGTCTGCAATTGATGGCATCAATAGCTGTGACGTGCCGGTTCTTGTTATGCATGGCAAAGAGGATGAAGTGATTAGCTATGAGGGATCTTCTATTATCGCGCAGCGAAGCCATATTACAAATCCAAATGTTGAGTACTATACTGAGACACGTCCGGGAAAGAGCAATCACATGGGAATTTTCTTCACAAAGGGCGGAACAGCTTATTATCTAGCCAAGAAGGAAGAATTAAAGATGCTTCACGATTTGTATTATAACCGTGTTCCAGAAAAGGTGCTTTCAAAATGGTTTGCCCGCCTTGATAAAAAGCAGGCAAATGATCTGGATCCACTGTTTGTAAAGACAGTGCTAGATTTCCTTGATAAGAACTGCAAGTAAGCTGTAAAAAAGTCTGAAAGTTCAAGAAAAGAGCCTTCAGGCTTTTTTGTCTTTATTAGAATGCAGTAGAGTTAGAAAAAGAACAAAAGTTCGCAAACTTGAGCCACCAGGGACAATAATCAAACCACCGTACCTGTCACCTATGGTTTCTGGGTCTTGGATTTTTGATAATTGCAATAGCACTAACAGTCGCATGGTATGAACAGTAACAGAAAAGTACAAAAAATATAAGATTTTATTTTATTGACATATCGGAAAAAATTTATTAAACTATCGGAGAAGTAGGTTTTTTTAAGTTTTTGACGCGGCGGCCTGCGAGTTGCCGCGTAATTATTTAACCAAAAAAGAAAAGAGGGTGTTTTATGTTTAGTAGTCGATTGTGGAATCTGTTTATCGACTCCTTTCCAAAGATGTTCATTCGCGGCCTGACCGTCACCATTCCGTTAACCGCAATCGCCTTTTCGTTGGCAATGGTGATTGCAGTCATAGTTGCGTTGGTGCAGTTTGCGAACATCAAAGTGTTAAAGCAGATTTGCCGCTTTTATATCTGGATCTTTCGTGGTACGCCACTGCTCGTCCAATTGTTTATTGTGTTTTTTGGGTTGATGAATGTTGGTCTTGTACTTGAGCCATTTCTGGCAGCAGTAATTGTATTTGCCTTAAATGAAGGTGCCTATGGCGCAGAGACAGTTCGTGCGTCACTTGAATCGGTTCCGTCAGGTCAGTTAGAGGCAGGACAGTGTGCAGGTCTTTCATATCTACAAACGATTTTCAGAATCGTTTTGCCACAGGCGATGCGTACGGCGTTTCCGTCATTGTTCAATGCATTGATTTCCATGTTAAAGGATACTTCATTGGCAGCGACTATTACCGTAACGGAAATGTTTAAGGTGTCGCAGCAGATTGTAGCAAGAACCTATGAACCACTATTGCTGTATTTGGAGGTCGGTCTGATCTATTTGATCTTCTCAACTGTTCTGACAAAGCTGCAGAGTATTGGTGAGAAGAAGTTAAGCTACTATGGCAGAAAGGAAGGGTAATACATGCTAGAGATTAAAAACATTAAAAAGTCATTTGGTCAGACACATGTCCTTCACGATGTAAGCCTTTCTGTCAACAAGGGAGATGTGATTGCGATTCTTGGACCTAGCGGATCAGGAAAGACAACACTTCTTCGCTGCCTGAATTTCTTAGAGAAGGCAGATGGCGGAACAATGACGTTTGATGACGAGACGATCGATTTACATAAGGTACCGAAGCGCACAATTGCGCGTATTCGAAAGAAAACGGCATTCGTATTCCAAAATTATAACTTGTTTGCCAACAAAACGGCATTGCAGAATGTAACGGAAGGCTTGATTGTCGGAAGAAAAATGCCAAAGGATGAGGCAAATCGAATTGCACGCGAGGCATTAAAGAAGGTTGGTATGGAAGATCGAAGTGATTACTATCCGTCTCAGCTTTCCGGTGGTCAGCAGCAGCGAGTGGCAATTGCGAGGGCAATAGCAGTAAATCCAGAGATTATTTACTTTGATGAGCCGACATCGGCGCTAGATCCAGAGCTGACAGTAGAGGTGCTTGCGGTTATGAAGCGGCTTGCACAGGAAGGAATGACAATGCTTGTTGTTACCCATGAGATGAACTTCGCGCGAACAGTATCAAATCGTGTAATTTTCATGGAAAAGGGCGTGGTTGTGGAACAAGGATCATCGAAGGAGTTTTTTGAGCATCCTAAGGAAACGCGCACGAAGGAGTTCTTGCGAATCTTTCAGGAGTAATTCTTGCTTGTAAAAGCATTTCTGATAAGGAAAACATCTATCAGTAATGCTTTTTCATAAAATAAAGAGGAGGAAACTATTATGACAATTAAGAAATTAATTCCATGCACATTAACAGCAGCAGTGCTTGCATCTGCCGCATTGACAGGCTGCTCTTCAAAGGGTACATCTGATAAGAGTACTACATCTGCAAAGACTTCTGCACAAGAGACAAAGGAGACTGTCACAAAGTCTGCCGAGACCAAGGATACTGAGGCAGGCAGCGGCGAAGTAAATACAAGCGCAGAAGCAAAGAGCGAGGAAGAATCAAAGAAGGCCGAGACTGAGCTTGGAAGCGAAGAAGTATCTACAGAAATCGGAACCGGCGAGTCAGCAGATGATCTTTTAGCACAGATTAAAGAGCGTGGTAGCATTATCGTAGCAATGGAAGGAACCTGGGCTCCGTGGACCTACCATGATGAGAATGATGATCTGGTTGGCTATGACGTAGAGGTAGCACAGAACATCGCAGAGAAACTTGGCGTAGAGGTTGAGTTTGTTGAGGGTGCATGGGATGGACTGCTTGCAGGTTTGGATGCAGGTCGCTACGATATCATGGTAAATGGTGTTGGCGTGACAGATGAGCGTGCAGAAAAGTACAACTTCTCTACCCCATATGCATACAACAAGACTGCTGTTATCGTTCGCGGTGACTACGATGAGATTTCTTCTATGGAAGATTTAAATGGAAAGAAGACTGCAAATACCATTTCTAGTACCTATGCAGCACAGGCAGAGGCATATGGTGCAACTGTTACCGGTGTTGATGATTTGAATCAGACCATCGAGCTGTTACTTTCCAAGCGTATCGATGCAACACTTAATGCAGAAGTTGTATTTAACGATTACAAGAAAGAGCATCCGGAAGCAGATGTCAAGATTGCAACCTACTCCGATCAGGTAGAGGAGATCGCAATTCCGATCCGTAAGGGTGATGATACTGTTACTCTTTTAGAGGCTGTAAATGATGCACTTGATGAGATGGCAAAGGATGGCACACTGACCGAGCTGTCTGAGAAGTACTTCGGAATGGATATTTCTAAGAAATAATAAAAATGGGGAGGCTCTTATATGGAGAATCCCCATTTTTGGTATGAAAAACAAAGAGAAAAAAAGATTGGAAACCGAAAGGTACAGAGAGATTTGTACTCTGCATTTTTAATTCGAAATACAGATCTGTAAAGCCCATCTGACGAATACCAAAGTAGACGATCATTGCCTTCTGAATCTGATCTCTTAATGCTGTGTCATCCTTTCTGGTTGTGATACAAACGTTAAATGAAAAAAGCTAACGGAGTCAAGATAGTAAAAATAATGACTTGACATTTTTTAATCACATTGTTATACTCTGTGTATCAGCGTTGAGGAGAACAAGTACTGATAAGGGAAACCAACAGAGAGTAGCCGGCAGGTGAGAGGCGCAGGGGAAGCTTATAAGGAATACCTCTCTGAGCTCTGCACCGAACTTGCGATTTTGCAAAAGTAGACTGCAGCGGCGCGGCAGCCGTTATCTTGTCAGAGTATTCGCAGATTGACTGGATTATTTTACAGGATGCGTGTACTTGAAAGGCAGTTTGTGTGAGCAGACTGTGAAGAAAGGTGGTACCACGAGATTTCGCCCTCGTCCTTTTGTTAGGACGGGGGCTTTGTTTATAAAAAAGTTCTCAGGCGAAAGTAATAAAAGCGCAGAAAAGGAGAAAAAATCATGCAGGTTTACGAAGAATTAGTAGCAAGAGGGCTGATTGCCCAGGTAACAGATGAGGAGCGTATCCGCGATCTCGTTAATAATGGAAAGGCTGTATTTTACATCGGATTCGACCCGACAGCAGACAGCCTTCATGTAGGTCACTTCATGGCACTGTGCTTAATGAAGAGACTTCAGATGGCAGGAAACAAGCCGATTGCACTGATTGGCGGCGGTACAGCAATGATCGGAGATCCGTCTGGAAAGACCGATATGAGAAAGATGATGACAAAGGAGACAATCGAGCATAATGTAGAGTGCTTCAAGAAGCAGATGGCACGTTTTATTGATTTCTCTGATGGCAAGGCACTGCTTGTTAATAATGCAGACTGGCTGTTAAATTTAAACTATATTGATGTACTCAGAGAGGTTGGACCGCATTTTAGCGTAAACAGAATGCTGACAGCTGAGTGCTACAAGCAGAGAATGGAGCGTGGATTAAGCTTCTTAGAGTTCAACTACATGATTATGCAGAGCTACGACTTCTATATGCTGTTCCAGAAATACGGCTGCAATCTTCAGTTTGGTGGTGATGACCAGTGGTCCAACATGTTAGGCGGTACCGAGCTGATCCGTCGTAAGCTGGGAGAGGACGCAGGTGCAATGACCATCACGCTGCTGTTAAACTCCGAGGGTAAGAAGATGGGTAAGACTGTTTCAGGTGCTGTATGGCTGGATCCAGAGAAGACAAGCCCATACGATTTCTACCAGTACTGGAGAAACGTTGCAGATGCAGACGTTTTAAAGTGTATCCGTATGCTGACCTTCCTTCCGCTTGAGCAGATCGATGAGATGGATAAGTGGGAAGGAAGCCAGTTAAATAAGGCAAAGGAAATCTTAGCATTTGAGCTGACAAAGCTTGTTCACGGTGAGGAAGAAGCAAAGAAGGCTGAGAGCGCAGCAAAGGCATTGTTTGGTGCAGGAAATGCAGCAGAGATTCCTGCAGTTGAGCTTAGCGCAGCTGATTTTGCAGAAGGTGAAGGTGAGAAGCTTGATATCTTAAGCCTTCTTGTAAAGGCAGGTCTTGCTAAGTCACGTTCAGAGGCGCGCCGTGCAGTAGAGCAGGGTGGTGTCAGTGTAAACGATGAGAAGGTAACAGATATCCGCATGAGCTTTGCAGCAAATGAGATCCCGGCAGAAGGACTCGTAATTAAGAAGGGCAAGAAGAACTTTAAGAAGATTGTCGTTGCATAAAGATTACGAACTGATAATAATAGAGACAGGTATTGACAGAAGTTGATACCTGTCTTTTTTTCGAATGGGCGTCCAGTGAACTGTAACAAAACTGGTCCGACGACGAAACCTTTGCACCGAATGGCTTTGAAAAAGACAGCATACAAAAAGGTTGCAAGAATTATAAAAAGGGAGTATTATATAAACAAAACTGGAAAAACACACAAATCAGAGCGTTAAAACCGATATAAAAACGGTCAAGATGCTGTGAAATATGAAAATAAGAGGAGAGATAACGATTATGATATATACGCTAGATACTAAGGCGGCAGACTATATTCCTGAGCTTGGTGACGGCTTTGAGGAAGGCAGCGAGGGAAGCGAAAACGCACAGGGATTACAGGTAGCTGATTACTATGCTGATGCAGATGGCGAAGGCATTTATTACATCACATATAAAATAGAGACTGCCAAAGAAATAGAGCAGCTATTTGTATTTGCAGGAAGAAAACAGTTATTACGTCTTGGAAAAAGAAAGGCAGGAGAGGTGATTGAGGGAACACTTTATCTGCATTTTGGTGAGATGATCCCGCGTTTTCACAGCGAGTGCATGACGATCACAAAGATTGGCTTTTCAGTGGCATGTGAGGATCTGACGAAATTAAAGAGTGTTGGCATGGCAGCAGAGAAGCTTTCTGCAAAGACAAAAATTCCGGCAATCTATCTGGCAGGAGATTCCACAGTTACTGATCAGACTTGTCCAAAGCCATATATGCCGGGCGGATGCTACAGTTCATGGGGACAGTGCCTTGCATATTTTATCGGAGAAAGTACAGCTATTGATAATCAGGCGCACAGCGGACTTACCACAGAAACCTTTCGCAATGAGGGACACTACGATATCGTAAAGAAGTATATTCGTCCGGGCGATTTTTGCTTGTTTCAGTTTGGCCACAACGATCAGAAACTGGCACATTTGCAGGCACAGACAGGTTATAAAGAAAATTTGATGAATTATGTAAATGAGATTCGTGGACTGTGCGGAGTCCCGATTCTTGTAACACCGCTTGCGCGCAATACCTGGAAGGATGATGGCACCTACAATGATCTTTTAGCAGAGCATGCACAGGCTGTTTTTGAGGTAGGGGAAGAGACTGGTGTGCCTGTAATTGACCTTCATAAATATGCGGCAGATCTGATCAAGAAAAATGGAAAAGAGGCTAGCCGTGTCTATTTCCATCCGGGAGATATGACACACACAAACGAGTATGGCTCATTTTTGTTTGCACATTTTATCGCAAGAGAATTGAGTAAGCTAGATCCTCTCACTTTCGCAATTGATGTGCAGGATGAAGAAGACTTCACACCAGATGAGCATACAGCCATTTTGACAGGAACAAGCACGGCAGCAGGACGTAAAGATGAGCAAAAGGAAGTCTTTGATGCGATGGAGCGTGCCGGGGATAATCTTGTGGCAGCTGTGGAAAAGGCAAAAAAAGATGCAGAAATGATGAAGTAAATCTTGATTTTTATAGAAATAAGACTATTGGATTAAAAAAGGAGGGATAAAAATGCAGGAGCGCTGTAAAATAGGAGTTGTGATTGGCAATGCTAACTCACCGCACGCAGTCAACATTATGAAGGGAATTGATCAGGCATCAAAAGAGTGCGATGTGCAGTTAATGTATTTTATGAATGTGAGCAGTCCTTATACAGCGCAGCTGTATCCACCTGATAAATCCATAGGATGGGATTATCAAAAAAGTGCAATTTATGATTATGCGAGATACGTCAAAGCAGATGTCTTAATTATGACATATGGCATGATGAGCATTTTTATGAAGAGTGATTACGGAAAGCAGTATCTTGAATATTTTCGCAATGTTCCATGTGTGCTCATAAATGAGCAGACCGACAGACCTAATTGGACTTCTATTATTGTCGATAATTATAACGGAATGTATGAGTTAGTGGAGCATTTAGTGCGCGACCATGGGTATCATAATTTTGCTTTTTTGGCAGGACCGCCTGGAAATACAGATGCCTGCCAGCGAAAAAGAGCATTTTTAGATGTTATGAAAAAATATGATCTGCCAATGGATGAAAGCCGCATTGAAACAGGCGATTTTTCAGAGTGTGTACAGAAACAGGTAAATGCATTGTTAGATCGAATCCCTAATCTTCAGGCAATAGTATGTGCCAATGATGTTATGGCACTGACTGCTTATCAGGAATGTGAAAAGCGCGGACTTCATATTGGACAAGATATTGCTGTTACCGGTTTTGATGACTGGGAGCGTATTCGTCACGTGCCAGTGCCAATCACGACAATTCGTCAGGATTCTGAACGGTCAGGATATATGGCTGTTTATAGTGCACTTGAGCTGGCGCGAAGCGGTCATGGGAAAAATATTGTGATACCAGCGAAGGTATGTGTTCGTGAATCATGTGGATGTACATGCAAGCAGTTTTCAGGTTTTGATCAGATTGAAAATATGGGGCAAAAATTTGTCTATGAAAAACAAAGAAATACAGTATATCGTCAAAAAACATGGATGGTTCCGATGATCTCCAGAAACATGCTTATTGCATTGCAGGATCGTGAGAAATTTCTTAAAAATGCATTAACGCCAATGTCTTTTTTTGGTGTTAAAACGGCGATGCTTTATGTCTTTAGAAATCCAGTTGAATATAATATAGAAAAAGGCTGGGAATTTCCAAATACGATTTATCTGGTTGCGCGTCAGGATGGAGAACGCGTAGAGGTATTTGAAGAATATAAAAATGAAGTTTCATTAGAAAAATGTGGATTTTCTGAGGAAGGAAGTGCACGCTATCAGCATCAGCCGAGTGTATTTTGCCTTCAGTCTGGCTCAACGCAGTATGGTGTATTAAGTGTTGAGATTACGCCAGAGGAAGTGGATATGGTCTATTTGATCAGTATTCAAATGGCAAATGCGCTGATGGCGTATCACACAGAAAAAAAGCGTTTGTCTGTTCAGCGAGAGCGTGAGCTTTTGCTTGAGGAGCTTCGAAGCAAAAATGAAATTTTAAATTTTGTGTCAGAGCGAGATGAGCTGACTCAGATTAAAAATCGCCGTGGCTTTATGGAACAGGCAATGAAAATGAATCGTATTTATAAAAATAGAAAAGCAATTATTCTGTTTGCTGATATGGATGGATTAAAACAAATCAATGATAATTATGGTCACGCAGCAGGAGATATTGCAATTTGTGCCTGTGCAGATATTTTAAAGAAAGCTGCCGGAGTAAATGGTATAGCAGGACGCCTTGGCGGTGATGAATTTGCACTCATGATGATTGGCGATGAAACGCGTGCCATTGAATTGATGGAGACTGTGCAAAAAGAGATTGCCATGTATAATGCACAAGGAAAAAATAAGTTTGCAATTGATATGTCGGTTGGATGCCAGCTTGTGTTATGTACAGACGAGCTTTCAATTCCAAAGGTGCTTGAAAAGGCAGACAAGATCATGTATGAAGAAAAGAAAAAGAAGGGAAAGGCAAGATGAAGTTATAAGAAGACAGCAGCCCAATACCTGTATTCATGTGTGCGGACCAGATTCAGGAAAACAGCCAAAAGCAGGATGATACGCAGTTTAGGAATCTGGCGCGGGAATCTTCGGCCATTCTATGACCGAGTAGTTCACAATTTTAACAGTGTATGATGGCAGTGAAAAATGCGTTTTCGAGGGAACAGTGGTTGGCTATAAAAAGATTGCCTTGTTAGATCAGATCCAAACAAAAGAACTAGTAAAAGAACTAGTAATTGAAATTATAGATTCAAGAGTAGCGCCGACGCTGTCCTATATTGGAATTTTTGAGTAAAAGAAGCAAATAGCCAGTGGAAGGGAAAATGTTTTCTCGTCCACTGGCTATTTTTTTGACTTGAATTGCTAATTAGTTTTCCTTTTTCTCAATTGCAACCTTAAATTCGTCAAGCGTCATCTTTGCACACTGAGCGGCAGTTTCGATAGGCAGAAGATTTTGCATAACAAGATCAATTAACTGGTTGATGCGTCCCTGCTCAATACCTTGCTCAATACCCTGCTGAAGTCCCTGTTCAAGTCCTTGTGCGAGTCCTTCTTGTATTGCTTTATCTCGGCTTTTCTTTAACTCTTCTTCAATTTCTTCCTTCATAAGCTCTCTCAATGCCTCACACATATCCGAAGTCCTCCTTACTTTGTCATAGTTTTTTCTGTTTGCAGCGACACTTACCTGTAATACAGCGTCAGCCTTTTCCTTATCCCCAGGCTCTGTAAAACTCTGAGCAAATCTTGTGAATCTATGAATATCGTCAGTATTGGCATTTTTTGATAATACTTTAAGGCTTTCATGATTCTTAGAATTAAGTTCGTTTGTCACAACAATCTGCATAGGAATTGCAAACCCATTTATGTAGTATATGCCGGGTGTATGTTCTTGAATAGAAAATCCATATTCAGATAGTTGAGTTAAGAGTCCTTTCGGTGAAGATGCCCGAAAGAGAGAAACTGTTAATTCTCCTAGTGGGATTTGATTGACGTGATCGCCAAGCCCTTTATACAGGTAGGCATATCCTATGTATCCTTGACCTTAATGTAAGATCATTTATCATTTGCACGGTGTAAAAGTTCCTTTCAAGATAAGTATAACACTAGAATATATGTTTTGCAACACAAATTTCATTGCGAACCTTTTCTTATTTTGGTATAATTACAACAAACGTAGTTTCGCGAATTTTGAGGAAAGTGTGGAGGAGAAAAAGATGGCGTTGAATGACGTGGAGGAAGATCTGCCATATACTATGGGGCGTCTCATAGCAGGTGCGAGAAAAAAGAAAAACATCTCACTGGAAGAACTTAGTCAGGGAGTCATGTCTGCTGAGGATTTAAATTTTATCGAGAAAGATGATGAGTATGCAGACAAGACAACGTGGGATTTTCTGTTGGGACGTCTTGGGATTTCGCCTCTTATCTATGAGTGCTATGTGGAGCAGGAAGAGTATGATCTGTTTAAGGCGCGCAAAGAGATGCGTGAGATTAGCAATCAGATCATGAGTAACACGATTATGGGTAATGAGAATATAAGTAGCTCGATTATGAGATGCGAAGATACAGCGCAGCTAAAACTGCTGGCAGATCAATTAGAAGAACGCTGCCAGAGATACGCTGCACTGCTGAATAACGTAAAAAATATAACGGCAGCAATCCATCAAATTTTTCTTGCGAACATGAAAGGATATGTAATACTGGCAAAACAGCGAGGACAATTGTGCAAAGCTGACGCATTAAAGCTTCATATGGAATCAGAATGGGAACGAATTTATTCATCGGATGCAGTTTCTTGGATTCAAAAACCGCATAATGTACTGATGGCAGTCTATGAGCAGGAAATGCTTTTTCTTCTAGCGCAGGGATATGAAGAAAATGGAGAGATTGAGAAGGCAATACAGATTCTAACGTGGTTGTGGGAACAGAGAAAAAGAGGCGGTGATCCAGAAGAAAATACACGTGTATTATCTTTTGCTGCATGGAAGCTTGCTGCATTGGAGTGGAACATAAACAGACAGGAAAAAGCCATGGAAATTTGTCAGGAAGCGATTGACCGTTCCATTCAGGCAGAAAGCTTTCGTGGATTGCTGCCGCTCTTAAAGCAGCGCTTGTTTTTTGAAAAACAGTTAAAATGGAATCAAGAAGAATGGGATGAGCAGGAAAAGACGATAGGGATGATAGATGAACTCTTTGCAGAGTTTCAGGTCAATCCATATGGTCTGTTTGCGCTGACCACTTTTGAGAATGCGCGTATAGCAGATGAGATTATTCAAATACGAAGAAAAGAGCAGAATCTGACACAGACAAAATTAAGTGAAGGTATTTTGGAGCCGGAAAGCTATTCGCGATTTGAGTGTGGAAAGCGGAAACTGCGCTGGAAAAAGAAGAAAAAGCTGCTAGAGAGACTGGGAGAAAGAGGAAATAAGGTAAGTCTTCTGCTAGAGAGCACCGATCCAGATGTTGTGGAGGAGTACCAGAGGATAATGAATTGTCTATATAAGAAAAAATATGATCAAGTGAAACTAATGGTATATCAGCTAGAAGAAAGATTGTGTAAGAAAAGTAAAATTAACAGACAATTTTTAAAATATATTAAAAGCGGTTTGGGTATATACTATTTTCAAGCTTTTAATCAAAACAATATATCAATTCAAATAGATGCGCTAAAAGAAGTTGTACCACAATATAATGATGCAATGGTTGCAAGACGTTGTTGGTCACGGACAGAATCTGCGCTTATAAAAAGTGTTGCAAAAGGTTATAGAGAAAATAAAAATCCAGAATCAGCAATTACAATGCTGATAATGGCAATAGAAAGTTTTGATAAAGAAACAATAGGAAGAGAAAATGCTTGTTTAGGTAAGCAGTTGTTATGGGAGGCATTCGCGACTTACTTAGGAGATGTAGCAAAATATAAAGAAGCAATTTTATTTGCAGAAAAAGACGTAAAATCAATTTTGCAGAGCGGTAGTGCGAAGGGAATTAGTGATGAGTTATATGAAATTGCATGGAATGAAAAAGAAAAAGGACAGATAATGGTGCAAATATATAAGAAAAAGTATTTACAGTCATTGGAGCTGTCCATTTTATTCAAGGAAAGAGAATATACTATTTTTTTGAAGGAAAGAGAACATGAATACCTAGTATAAAAATCACTTTCCTACATTACCATGATTATCTGACAGTGGTCGTTCAGCGGCAGTGGTTTCTTCTTGCGTAGTAGGAGTGGAATCATTGCCGCTTGTCGGCTTTATTGTGCTGAAAATAGCGGTGATACCCAAAAGAGAAATAAGAGATGCAAGACATACTGTTTTAAATTTTTTCATGTGACGTTCTCCTTTCGTAAAATGTTTAAAATTATTAGTCACTAATAAATAATGATAGCATGTTTTTTAAAGAAAGTACATGACCAAAATCAAAGAAAAATAAGAAAAAATATGGTGTTTTGGTCATGTACTTTAAGTGTGATATGTGCTATAAAATAATCAAGGAACTTGAAACTCATGATTATAGAAGGGAAGGTGAGTCCAATGGAAAATAAAGTTAAGTTAATTGATAGCTAATAGAAAGGAGGCTTATTATGAGTATTGCATTAAAAAAGAGATTATTGGCAATCGGAGCTGCATTAATATTCGCATTATCTGGAAGTACTGTATTGGCCGGTTCGTATCATTTGGGTGTATTTACAAAGAATAAGGGATATGAAGCAGGTCGTGAAATTAAAAATCAAGCGACCAATACGATTAAAGTTCAAGTAACAGGAAGTAATTGGATTAATTTGGCAACTAACTTTTTGGGATGTCAAGCTGGCTCCGGAGTACAGATGTCGGATAATCTGATTATTCCACATTCAGATCAAACGCAACATTATTTAAATTATTACCCTCAGTATGTAAATACAACAGGAGTAACGGTTGTTCTAAGAGTAAATTCGGGACAAAGTCAGGCAAATTACACTGTTTGGGGTAATTGGTCAGCAAATTAATGGATAAGATTGGCATGCAGCTGGAAACAGCTGCATGTATTTTATAAAAGAATGGTGGTGTGCATATATGAAATCAAGAGTGAGATTAATACCTATTGCATCAATTATTTTAATATCGAGCACATTTTCTTTATCAGGATGCAAATTAAAGAGAGAATTGGCGGTGCCATTTGCAGAAACAACTGTAAATGAAACTGTAATAAGTGATACAAAAATAAATGAGATTCAAACATGTGAAGCAAAAGAAACTGAAATAGATGAGACACAAATGCGTGAAACGAAAAAAGATACACTGACAGGTGAGATTGTGTATCTTAAAGCACAAGTATCTGATGCGTTTATTTTAAATGAGCTGACAAATTGCTTTTTAGGCTGTGATGAGACAACGGCACAGGATTATCTGGTGAAGCCGTATTATGATTATTTAGAAGAGCAGGGATATATGTCTTCTGGTCAGTATCTCTATGAGAATGAGTTTGAGATATTAAATATATTACAGAATGGTCAATCAAAATCATCTTATATCATATATACAGATAATAGAAACGCTGCAGGTATGTGCTATGACATTTATGATATACCTGGTTTTTTATATAATGGAATCGGTTCCTCAATGGAAAAGCAGTTTCCAAAAGAGGATTTAAAATCATGTACAAGGGAAGAGGCAATTAAACAATGCGAAAAATATGCGGTGGCATGTGGATATAAAGATGCAGACGTACAGGTATATGCAATGACAAAAGAAGCGCTTAACCGTGTCTGTAAAATAAACAATACAACGACGGCTGCTCCAGATCCTAATTTTTATCATCCTTTTTCAGAAGCAGAAAAGTGGAGATTAAATAAGGAGCGTCAGGAGGCATTAGAAAAGGAAGATACTGATCTGGTGCAATCAATTGAACAGAAAATGACGGAACTGAATGAAATTTCGTATATTCAGTGGGAGGAAAAGGATGAAGCATATCTATTGATTTACCGACCGTATGTAAATAATTTGCTTGTGGATGGATGGGGACAGACACTAGTTATTGTGTATGTACCGCAGTTAGAAAAAGCGGTTCTGGTAAAAGGATATTCTCCGGTTCAAGTGAGTAAAAAGCAGGAGAAAAAGCTGATCTCAAAAGAAGTAGCAATATCGACAGCAATGTTGGATAAGGGAATTGAAGATGTGAGTAAATTTAAAATTAAGTCAATAGAACTAGTATATTCAACTAGAGCTGTGCAGTTTGAGGCAGATGAACCGTCGATGAACCCATGTTGGAAAATTAACTATTCTTATCCTGAAATGGCAGAGGATGATGAAGGAAGTATATGGATTGATGCTGTTACAGGATTTGTGAGTAAATATATTGAAAATTTATAAAGATGAATAGAATGATTGGAGGTGAAAAAGATGAATGTAATGAAAATGGATGCAAAACGAAGCATTTGTTCCGTAAAAATGATAATAATAATAGTAGCTCTAGTGTTTACTTTAATTTTTTCATCGTGGGATATGATTAGAGCAAGTAAAAAAGATATTTCTGCGTATGGTGTAATTGATATGCTAGGTACAGCACTAATGATGGATAAATTTAAGGTGTTAATGGTAATGTTCACGGCTGGAATTTATACAGCTGGATTTTGTTATGATTTCAAACATCATTATATTCGCATGATACTTGCAAGAACGGATTTAATAAGTTACAGCATATCAAAATTTATTGTAAATACAGTTGCAGTTGTTTTTGCATGTATTGCTTCATTTTATTTATTTTTAGTTGTGGCAGTTGGCTTTTTAGGGGCAAACCTAACACAGATTAAAACGGTTCCGTGCTATTATCAAATAGGATATAAGTTTCCAGTTTTGTATATTGGAATGATGGGGTTGCAGTTTGGAATGGTCTGCGCAATGAGCTGCGCAGTTGGAATGCTGTTTTCAGTATTTCAGCCAAATACGTTTGTTTGCATTGGAATTTCAGGAATGGTATTTTTCTCTGCAATCTCATACATTCCGTTAGGGTCGATATTCGATGTCTATAATTTGATTAGTATGCAACCGACATTGCCAGCAGGACAAGAAACATTGCAAGGAATTATGTTTTTATGGGGAATGTTATATCCAATTTGTGTAATTCTTATTTGTACATATCTATTTTATCGGAGAATGAAATGGAGGGAGCAGAATGGATTATTGTAGATCGGTATTGGCTGTAGCGGGAGCAAATTTTAGGCGACTAAAGCGTGATGCCAGAGTGTGGTTTATTTTTGTGTTCACAGCACTTTTGATTCATTATTATTTGCGTCCTGTGATCAATTATGGAATTGATACTGGGACAAAAGCACCTATCTATATTATGGAATTGTTGTTTTGCAGTGCAACAATTTCTGTGAAAGCACCTAAGATTTTGTTTTATATTGGAATGCTGTGTCTTTTATGCGATGCTCCTTTTTTTTATCCATTAAAGCCATATATAATTATGAGGAGTAAACGCACTGCATGGTGTGTTGGCGAGTGCATATATATTGTAGGGATGGCATTGTTGTATGCTGCTTTTATATTAATTGTGTCGTCACTTATGATTCTCCCAATTGGAACAATGAGGGATTCATTTTCAGGAGCATTGACTGATATGGTGCTTGGAACAGGAAAGATGCCACTTGGAGAGATTGCGAATATTTATCCGAGTGCTCAATTCTCATCGGAAATGATAAGATATTTGTATCCGTCGGGCGCGATGATGTATACATTTGTGTCAGTTTGGGTTTCATTTTCAATTCTTGGTCTTTTCATGTACTGGGTTAGTTTGATAAGAAGGAATGTAGTGTGTGGAATGGCAATTGCAGGAGCTCTTGTATTTCTCGACCCGATTTTAGTGTGGGCAGCCTGGCCAAATAATTATTGGATATTGGCATTTTCTCCTGTCAGTTGGACAAGTGTTGAACAGTTGAATATTTTGGCAGCAAATCATTTTATCAGCATTCCGTTTGTGATAGCAGCTGATGCATTATTAGTGATTTTTCTATTTATTTTAATATTCCAGACAGCGAAACGAATTTCGCTAAATGGTTTTTTGACGGAGGAGGCGTGATGTGATATGCTTGAAATTGAAAATTTGACAAAAACATTTGGAACACAGACAGTCATTTCTGATATTTCAATGACGCTTGTGTCAGGAAAGATTTATGGATTAGTAGGGAGAAATGGTTCCGGAAAAACAATGCTGATGAAAATGATACTCGGTTTTGTTAGCCCGTCATCTGGTAGTATAAAAATAGAAGGAAAGGTTTTAGGAAAAGATATAAGTATGCCAGATCGAATTGGTGCAATTATAGAGAATCCAGGATTCTTGCCAGAGTATTCAGGATTTAAAAATCTAAAATTCTTGGCAATGATACATCATAAAATTTCAAATGAAGAAATTCGCGAGGCAATGCGCATAGTTGGACTTGATCCAGACAGTAAAAAACACGTAGGAAAATATTCGCTCGGAATGCGCCAGCGCCTTGGCATTGCACAGGCGATCATGGAGGATCCAGATATTCTTCTTTTGGATGAGCCGTTAAATGGACTTGACAACGAGGGTGTAGAAGAAATAAGAAAAGTACTTTTATCCCTGAAGGAAAAAGGAAAATTGATTATTTTGGCCAGTCATTCGAAAGAAGATATACAAATCCTTTGCGATACGGTATTTCGGATGGATCATGGGAAAATTATTGCGACGGAGACAAATTAAGCCGATGGGGACGGAAAGAGGCAGCAGAAAAGTAGGAAAAGCGAAGAGAATGAAGTACAAAATCTTTAAATATTGAGCTTCTGGTATTCTCTTGGTGAGACACCAAAATGCTTTTTAAAGATCTTAGAAAAGTGATAAAGGTCTGGATAGCCAACAGAAATTCCAGCAGTGGAGGGAGATTGTCCGTAGACAGTCAAAAGCTCTGCTGCTTTTTCAAGTCGCAGTTGAATCAAATATTTCTGGGGAGAGATGCCCATGCGTTTTTTGAAAAGGTCAGACAGGTAGCTGCGGTTGATATTCAAGCGATCAGCTACCTGCCTGATCGTGATGCCATTGATATACTCAGCATTGATGCAGTTGATTGCCTTTTGCACATAATCAGTGTCAGATTTTGCATTGTCCAACAAGATACTAAAAAATTCCCACAGCTTTGCGCATAAAAAAGCAGTTCTGCCATTTTCCATTTTTTCGCACTGAAGCATTTCCTCAAAAATTTTGCCAGCACTTGGACAGTGAATGATCGGCTTTAAAAGCTGCTCAGGAACGGATTGGTCTGTTGTAAAGCCAATCCAAATATAGCGCCATGGCTTTTTCTGATCGGCTTCATAATAGGTTTTTTCGTATGGTGGGATTACAAAAATGTCCCCAGGCTTGACCGAGTAAGAGATGCCGTCGCGCTCGAAACGACCAAAACCATACACAATATAATGCAAAAGCCAGTGAGTACGCACACTCGGTCCAAAGAAATGACCGGGATCGCAAGTTTCACTGCCAAATTGCATGGGACTAAAATCTTTATAGTGTTGATCAATTACAATTTCACTTTTTATCATTTGATCGTGTTTTCCTTTCACTTGTAGTTTTTGCGGTTTGTTTTATCATTTTTATTTGTTTGTTTTGTTTACATTCATTTCTAACATAATAACAAGTTTTCCAGACAAAAATCAATCCCATTTTAAAAGAAATCTGTTAGAATGAAGATACACAGAAAGACAAGATGTTGGTAGCTTAAGATAGCTAGGAAACATCTTGATGGGTAGAAGAAATCAACTAAAAAAGAAAGGAAAACTACTATGAAAATTACTTTTATGGGTGCTGGAAGCACAGTATTTGCGCGAAATGTAATCGGAGATTGCATGTGTTCAGAGGTGCTAAGAGACAGTACATTTGCTTTATATGACATCGATGGTGCAAGATTAAAGGAAAGCCAGACCATTTTGGAAGCGATGAGAGAGACAATGGGCGGCTATGGAAAAATTGAGTGCTATCTGGGTGTGGAAAACAGAAAAGAGGCCCTTCGCGGTGCCAATTTTGTTGTAAATGCAATCCAGGTTGGCGGCTATGATCCGTGCACAATCATTGATTTTGAGATTCCAAAGAAATTTGGTCTGAGACAGACAATTGCAGATACGCTTGGAATCGGTGGTATCATGCGTGCACTTAGGACCATTCCGGTGATGGATGATTTTGCAAGAGATATGGCAGAGGTTTGTCCAGATGCTCTGTTTTTAAATTATACAAACCCGATGGCTATGTTGACTGGCTATATGCTTCGCTACACACCGATTCAGACAGTGGGTCTATGCCACAGTGTTCAGGTTTGCTCAGAGACATTATTAAAGGAAGTTGGCATGGAAGACAAGTTGGAGGGAAGAAAAGAACTTATTGCAGGAATCAATCATATGGGTTGGCTTATTGAATTAAAGGACAAAAATGGTGTTGATCTATATCCAGAGATCAAGTCACGTATTGGAGCAAAAATGGAAGATCCTGAATTTAAGGATAAGGTACGCTTTGACTACATTCGAAATTTTGGATACTACTGCACCGAGTCAAGTGAACACAATGCAGAGTACAATGGATTTTATATTAAGAGCAAATACCCAGAGTTAATTGATCGCTACAACATTCCACTAGATGAGTATCCGCGCCGCTGTGTCAACCAGATTGATGGTTGGAAGAAGGAATATGCCGAGTTGATGGAGAAGGGTGTGAAGGAACATACACGCTCACGCGAATATGCATCTCATATCATGGAGGCAGTTGTCACCGACAAGGCTTATCAGATTGGAGGAAATGTATTAAATACCAATCATCTGATTTCCAATCTTCCGGCAGAAGCATGTGTAGAGGTACCGTGCCTTGTCAACGGCTCTGGCATTCATCCGTGTGCGGTCGGATCACTTCCGGTTCAGTGTGCAGCGATGAATATGACCAATATTAACGTGCAGCTTCTAACAATAGAGGCGGCAAGAACGCATAAGCTAGAGCATGTCTATCAGGCAGCAATGCTTGATCCGCATACGGGAAGCGAGTTGGATATTGATACAATCAAAAAGATGGTGGATGAGTTGATTGCAGCCCACGGAACGTATCTGCCGAAATTCCACTAACGAATAGATACCCACGAATTGCTCCGCCCTCTGCAACTCTCGCAATTCTAAAAAGCCATGGGAGTTTATTTTCCCATGGCTTTCAATCATTTATCACAAGATTATCTTAGTCCATTTTCGGTGCATTTCCATTTAAGTAGGAGCACAGCAGACGGAAGGTATTGACAACACCGTCCTTGTGGGAGCGCTCATATCCGTGGGATGCGTAAACACCGGCACCAATAAGACCGTGACGGGCATCCTTTCCTGCACTCAATGCAGCATCGGCATCAGAACCGTAGAATGGATAAATGTCAACAGCATAGTCAATGCTGTCTTTTTTTGCTGCATTTACAAGACCAGTTGTTACCTGATAATTGTAAGGACCGTGGCCATCCTTGGCACAGATTGATACCTGACGCTCAGTACATTCAAGACCATCGCCAACACATCCCATATCAACAGAAAGAAGTTCAGTAACATCTTCTGGAATGGAAGCACATGCACCATGACCAACCTCTTCAAATACTGTCATATGCTGGTAAACCTTGCGAAGCGGTGTGATGTTGTTTTCACGGATATATTTTGCATAGCCAAGTAAAATTGCAGCGCTTAACTTGTCATCTAAGAAGCGGCTCTTGATGTAGCCAGAGTTGGTTACAACGAGATTTGGATCTGCACAGACAAAGCAGCCGTTTGTGATGCCGAGTGCCTTTACGTCATCCTTGGAGGTAACAGGCTCGTCCAAGACAACCTCAACTGACTGGAATGTGCGCTGTGTAGTAGAATATTCCTTATTTACATGAAGGGAAGCATCTGCCAATTGGATGGTTCCCTCATAAATCTGTCCGTCGTAGGTGTAAACGCGGCAGTTATGAGCTTCTGCATTGTTTGCGTTAAATCCGCCTACAGGAGACAGACGTAAACGTCCGTTTGACTTAATCTCAGCGACAACGGCACCAAGTGTATCTACGTGAGCCATGGTAAGAATCGGATCACCCTCACCGCCGATCTCTGCAATTACGCCGCCTTTAACTGTACGCTTTGCGCTGTAGCCAAGACGTGCGTACTCCTCTAACAGATAGTCGGTTACTTTTTTTGTGAAACCAGATGGACTATCAATTGCCATCAGCTTTTTTAGCTGTTCCATGATGTAATCAAGATACTGATTCATGTTCTTTTTCTCCCTAATCATTAAAAAATTTTGCCCGATGATGTGACAAATAATTGCTGTTAAGTGTCTTCAACCGGGGTTATATATGTCCATGATACACAAAAAGAAGATGATATGCAACCCAAACTATGTGTTACATATCTTATTTTTGTGGATAAAATTTTGCAACTATGCTGTTTTGAATAAAAAAATGGCGGTTTTTAATTAAAAATGTAACATATAACATACTAAAAACTGGGGAAAACAGGCAGTAAACACAGGATACGTGCGAGTGAAATTTTAAACCATTTACAAATAAAACTTGATAAGCTAGTCTGGACTTAGCAAAGATGCACAGCAAAATGATGAGCTGAAATAAGAGATGATAAGAAGAAGGAGGAGACAAAACCATGGGAAAGAACCCTAAGACAAAAGTTCCCAAGAAGAAAATAAACTACGCAGTTTATTTTAAGAACAACTGGCAGCTGTATGTATTAATCTTGCCGGCAATCATCTACTTTATTGTATTCAACTACATGCCTTTATATGGAATCCAGATTGCATTTAAGGATTTCAAGGCGGTGTTTGGAATTTCAGGAAGTAAATGGGTTGGCTTTAAGCATTTTGAGAATTTCTTCCATGCTTACTATTTTAAGAGACTGCTTGCAAACACATTATTGTTGAATGTGTACAACCTGCTTTGGAGCTTTCCGGTACCGATTATTTTGGCAATTCTGTTAAACCAGATTAAGGGACCGAAAATCAAGAGATTTATCCAGACAAGTATTTACGTACCATATTTTATCTCAACAGTTGTTTTGGCAGGTATGCTTTACATTTTCCTGTCACCGACAAGCGGTATCTTTAATATTCTGCGTCAGGCACTTGGTATGAAGGCCGTTGACTTTATGTCTGATGCAAAAGCATTCAGAACTATTTATATTGTTTCTGGTATCTGGCAGTCAGCCGGATGGGGAACTATTCTTTACATTGCATCACTTTCTGGTGTAGACCCATCTCTTTATGAGGCGGCTGAGATTGACGGTGCAAGTATATGGCAGAAGATTCGCTACATAGATATGCCAAGTATTGTGCCTGTTATTGTTATGGTATTTATTCTGGATTGTGGAAAACTGTTAAGCAGCAATACAGATAAGGCACTCGTTATGCAGACAGCTGGAAATATTCCTACATCTGATATCATCGGTGTGTATGTATATAATGTTGGACTTGGAAGCGGACAGTTTTCCTATACGACGGCAATCGGCTTATTTATCAATATAATTAACTTTATTATCATTATCACAGCAAACCAGATTTCAAAGAAGATATCTGATGTGGGCTTATTCTAAGGAAGGAGGAACAGAAGAAAATGGGCACAAAAAAGAAGTTTAGTCAGTACAGTAAGAGTAATCAGGCATTTTATATATTTAATGCTGTTTTCTGGATCATTGTCATGTTTCTGATCCTTTATCCGCTGTATCTTGTTATTATTGCATCTGTTTCCAACCCAGACGCTATTGTAGCAGGAAAGGTAATTTGGCATCCAGTTGATTTTTCATTTATTGGTTATCAGTCAATTTTGAAGTATAGTGAGATGCTTCATTCATATGCCAATTCTATTTTTTATACAGTAGTCAGTGTATCAATCAGTATTGTGGTTACGCTTGCGGCAGCATACACGCTGTCTCGTCCGAAGTTTATTGGAAAGGGACTTATTAATCTGTTCTTTGTATTTACTATGTTTTTTAACGGCGGATTGATTCCAACGTTCCTTGTTATGAAGAATATCGGACTCTATAATACACCAATGATCATGATTTTAATGGGCTGTGTCAGCGTATGGAATCTGATGGTGGCAAGAACCTATATTCAGACAAATATTCCGCACGAGCTGTATGAGGCAGCAATGTTGGACGGTACAACACATTTTCAGTATTTCTTTAAAATTGTACTTCCTCTCTCTAAGACAATTATTGCAGTTTTAGCAGTTTATTATGGCGTTTCAAAGTGGAATGACTATTTTACAGGACTTGTCTATATTAAAGACAGAAGCCTTCTTCCGCTGCAGACAGTGCTTCGCGAGATTTTGGCTACGCTTCAAGTTGATAAGTCAGGTGACTATATGCAGACAATGTCTGACAATGCCGCAGATATGGCAGAAGCAATGCGTATTGCAAACGTGGCAAAATATTGTATTATTGTAGTGGCTACAGGACCAGTTGTTATTCTGTATGGATTTATGCAGAAATATTTTGAAAAGGGTGTTATGATCGGTTCATTAAAGGGCTGATGTGGGATTAAAAAGATTCTGACCATGAAACTCATGGTTTCGATAAAAACAATCAAAATGAATCAAGGAGGATTTTACGATGAAAAGAAGATTTTTGGTAGGAGCAATGAGCGCAGCAATGATGCTTTCGGGAGCAATGGGACAGGCAGTTTTTGCTGAGTCGGAGACAGTTGACTACAGCGATCAGCAGACATATCCGATTGTTGATGAACCGTTGACATTAAAGATTATGTTTGCAATTAGAGACAATGATTCTTTAATGGATCCAAGTGATATGCCGGTAGTCCAGGCATTGGAAGAAAAAACAGGTATCAATTTGGAGTGGGATGTAGTAAAGGAATCTGACTGGAGCACTAAGCTGAATCTGATGTTTGTATCTGATGACTACCCAGACATTATTATTGCACCAATGTGTAATGTTGATGATGAGGAGTATGGTGTTACACAGGGTCTTCTTATTCCTCTTGAAGATAAGATTGCAGAGGATATGCCAAACTATACAACAAGAATTGCAGGAGAAGATTCAGATCCGACTACTGGTCTTGTTGCAACAGATGGACATACTTATTCTATCGGCTATATGGTAGGTCAGAATATTAATACAAATCAGCATTTCTTTATCAATCAGACATGGCTGGACGCACTTGGACTTGAGACACCGACTACGTTAGATGAGCTGACAGAGGTGCTTCGTGCATTTAAGACACAGGATCCAAATGGAAATGGCGAGGCTGATGAGGTTCCGCTTGAGATGGGATTTGACACTGGTTTTTATGGTGTGCGTTTTATTCTTCCGATGTTTGGCATTCCTTGTGATGGATACAAATGGATCTACATTGATGATGACAAGAACGTTCAGTTTACCGCAACACAGGATGGCTTCCGCAAGTGCATGGAATGGCTGCATCAGATGTATGAGGAGGAGTTAGTAGATGCTGAGCTTATCTCTCAAGATCTAAATACAATTGAAACAAAGTTAAAGGAAGGTAATGTAGGCTTCTTTATGGCGTGGAGACTTATTGCTATGGGTTGGGATGATGGTATAGCAAAGGATGCTGTACTGTGGACACCAGGCGAAGAGATGGGTGCAAAGCTTAGCAAGACAATAGAGATGGCAAGAGGCGGTGCATGGCTGACAATCACAAATGAGCATGTAGATGAGTCTTTAAAGCTTCTTGATGCGATGATGGATACTGAGACACAGTTTTCACTGTATTATGGAGAGAAGGATGCTACCGATGGAACTGGTTGGACTTATAATGAGAATGGAAAGATTGACACATTGAATACTGGAAATACAGATGTTAAAAATTATCTTGACTGTAATACATTATTCTTTGGACCTGGAAAATATATTTCGAGTGTATTTAACATGCCTGTACAGCGTGTTGAGAAAACAGAGTATTGTCAGAAATATGATGAGGCAGGAGTTATTCAGAAATATTCAAATGATTATTTAAGGCTTGCGCCGCTTACATCTGAGCAATTGCAGAGCAATGCACTTCTTGAGACTGATATTAACAATGCGGTTGTTGAGAACATGGCAACATTTGTAACCGAAGGTGTAACTGATGAGAACTGGGAGAAGTTTGTAAACATGTTTGACGGAATGGGTGTTTCTGACTACATTCAGATGTATCAGGATGCAATTGATACTATGGAATTAGAGTAAATGATTAAATGTTTCATGGACATTATGCCAAAAAAATGATATAATATCGCCAGAGTTTTGTCTGGCATAAGTGTAAAAGCAGATATGCAAAGCAAGGATGCAGCTACACATAACAGCCCCGCCGCAAAACAGTGGGGCTGTTTATTTTGGCACAAAAAGTCAGACGTGCAAACGTAAGGGGGAACAAATTCATGAAACTGGAACGTGGAAAACTACGCCGCCAGGGTGTGCTTTTGTATCTGGCTGCATTTAGTATGATAGTTGTACTGATCATTGCCATAATGGGTGGTTATCTGTATCGGTTTTATCACAGAACGATTTATGAAAATTTTGTAGAGTCAAATGAAGCTGATCTTGGAGCAATTGAGTCGCGCCATGAAAATGATATGGAGATTATTTCTAATGTCGTGTCACAGATTAATCTTTCAGCAGATTGTACTGAATTTATGCTTGATAAGCAGCCATTAAAAAGTACAAAGCTGGAAGAGCAGCTTTATCAATACACATCAGTAAGCCAGTTTTTTGGTCAGCTATTGTATTTTTATCACGGAGATCAGTATCTGTATAATCCCCAAACATCCATTACGCTTGATAATTTTGTGCGGATCGGACTTATGCTTGAAAAGACGTCAGAGCAGGAGTTTTCAGACTTGCTTTGTGCAGAGGATTATCAGATGAAGATCTTGCCTGAGCAGAGGGCAAGTGGATACGTAAAAAAATACTACATGAGCGATACAAACAAGTTAACAGTTTATTTAAAAACTGTTGCGCCAAAGAAAAATGCTGTCATGATATTTCTTGTTCCGGAAAAATATTATGATGAGCTGCTAGACTCTGGTGGATCAGAGGATGGCCGCAATCATTATATTTTATATGATGGGCAAATTGTAACTAAAAGAGAGACAGTAGAGCTTGAGAGCGATTCTGTCTTAACAGAGCTGACAAATCTGTATGCTAAGCAGACAGAGAAGCTTAATAATAGCAATCAAAAAGAAATGGCTATTTCTGAGTCCATGACTGTAGATGGCGTTTCTATGCTTGTCTCAATGAAAGCAGGTGTAAGTGGATTAGTCTATGTGAGCATGCAGCCAATGTCAGTTTTTTCTAATCAAATAAGAAGCGGAATGTGGGGGATTGTCTTTTTGCTGTTACTGTGCAGTATTCCGGCAGCATTTGGCATTTTACTTTTATATCGTAAAATTGCAGGGCGAATTAGGCGTATTAATATGATGCTCAAAAAAGATGATCGTCCGTATGATTTGGAAAATATAGAGACAGGAATAGAGAGCCTTGTAAAAAATAATGAGACTCTTGCAAAGAGTAATGAGACGTTAGCAAGGACAAATGAGACACATATTCCATTAAAGAAGAATCGTTTTATTGGAAATCTGGTGCGTGGTGTTTATCGAAATGAAGATGAGATTAGAATGGATGCTGCAGAGGCGCAAATCCAGATTCCAGAGTCAGTTTCATCCTTTGTTATTATGGTAGGTGATCTTGGTGGTGACCGCGGCCAAAGTAATGAGGAGAAGGCCGAGAAGGAAATGCTTGAACTGATTCGTCAGTATTCAAAGCTTGATGGTTATCGAATTAAGTTGATAAGCAAGACAAGAAATGTGTTTGTTATCTTTGCATCAGACCGTGATCAGGCAGAAAAGATGCTTGTAAATTTCTTCAAGATTGGTCAGGTTTCATGCGAGGAATTTGTCATGGCCGTAAGTGATTATCATGAGGATTTAATGGAGGTGCCTCAGGCATATCTTGAGGCTGATACTGCATTTGACACAAGATTTATTGTGGATAACAGCAACATGATCCGCTATCAGCAGGCATCGAAGGTGGAGCATATTGAGATTTTGCCGGAGAGTTTTCTTAGAAGACTTAAAAATGCTATTCGTGCATGCAATTGTGATGAGGCAGATGAAGTCATCGATGAGATCTGCAGCAAGCTTAAGAGCAGCAATCATTCTCTTCTTAGCTTCCGTGTACTATATAATGATATTCTTCATATTTTGATTACAGAGTGGAATGACACACACGTTGATTTTTCTAATATTTACAATGTATTTTTGCTGTCACAGTGTTTAACAGTACAGCAGTTTTCAGATATTTTACATGAGGTATGCCATAGCTTAATTGAGGCAAGGCAGACAAGTAACGATGATAAATCAGATGAGCCAGACATGGCATCTAAGGCAGTGGCATACATGAAAGAAAATTACAGCAGCCCAGATTTGACAATGGCAGCGCTTGCCGAAATGCTATCCATTAGCCCGGTAACAATGTCTGTCGAATTTAAAAACCGCATGGGTGTAAATCCATCCGATTATCTTGGAATTATTCGTATGGAAAAAGCAAAGGAACTTTTAAAGACAACTTCGCTTAAGGTTAAAGATGTCAGTGCGGCAGTCGGATATGAAGATGAGCATGTGTTTATGCGCCGATTTAAAAAGTATGTTGGAAAAACACCAGGTCAGTATCGGGACGAGCATACAAAACAAAATTAAAAGCCATGGAAAAATGATATGCTACCCTCATATAGGACAATGAAATATAAAAGTCCTATATGGGGGTATTTT
>OLNZ01000444.1_pt1 | contig 41228 bp, 41 predicted proteins | sample 1672981 | NCBI WGS metagenome assembly OLNZ01 (sample SAMEA3136743, study PRJEB25190) | human gut metagenome | biome: human gut; feature: human-associated habitat; material: faeces | place: Austria | collected 2013 | reverse complement strand
CGAAACTCCTACTACCGAAAAGCCGACTACCGAAAAACCGACTACCGAAAGGCCGACTACTGAGAAACCAACTACCGAAAAGCCTATTACCGAAACTCCTACTACCGAAAAGCCAACCACGGAAAAACCGACTACCGAAAAGCCGACTACCGAAAAGCCAACTACCGAAACTCCTACTACCGAGAAACCAACCACAGAAAAACCGACCACGGAAGAACCAGCCACAGAACAGCCAACTACACAGCCTGTTATTCCAAACACCATTGTTCCAAACACACCAGTCAACATTTCCATTCATGCCCAAAAGATTCTCAAAGATCATACTTTATCCGACAAACAATTCACATTCCGTATTATGGATGCTAACAACAACACCATTACAACGGCACAAAATGATGCCTCCGGTAACATTTCTTTTGATCCAATCACATTTGAGAATGCCGGATTCTACCTCTACTATATCGTAGAGGTCAATGATGAACAGACAAATATACACTATGACGATTCCTGCTATCCGGTAATCATTCAGGTAACACGTTATGGAAATGGTACTATGACAATTCAGGCAGAATATGTAGAAAATCCTGTATTTACCAACCTATATGTTAAACAGAAAGCTGTTACAACGACACAACAGGCAACCACCGCATCTGCCCAGCCGACCACCACATCTGCAAAGACCGGTGACGAAACCAATCCAACCATCTACATGGTCGGTTTTATCACATCAATAGGACTTCTCACCAGCTTATATATCTATATCATAACTTCAAAGAAAAAGTCAGATGAATCATAAATAATTACACAAAAAGCTGCTACATTCGGACGCTCTCCAATGCAGCAGCTTTCTCTTATTCTTTCTTCTATTGTCTAATGAACCGTAACGTATACCGGTTCCGGTATCATTGCAAGCTTACAAACATGCAATATCGCAAATGCAACTTTTGAACAAATGCCTACAATATACTTACAATCTTCCTCCACTGAATGGGTTCCTCTGCGAATGTATCGACGATGCTCCTCTTTCAGGAAATCGCAAATATCTGCAACACTGGTAAAACGGTTGAGATCATCCAACTGCAGACCTGCCCACCAACGTTTCATGTCTCTTTCATTCAGATTGCCAATATATTCACGCAGTTTATGTTTCAACTGTCCTTCATATACACAATGCTGCTTCATAGTTCCTGGATATTCTTTATTATGCGGAAATGTAAAGTAATCCGCAATATAATGCATCACTTCACCAAGCTTGGTAAAATACATCGTTGACAACTCATCCATCCGATGATACCCCTGTGTCAACTTATACATACCTTTCTCAACTAAATCAAATGTTCCCGTAATCTCATGTCTCTTCGTCAAAAAGGATGGTTTGCAATCCGGCAAGATACTTCCAATGTAAAATGCCTTCTTATGTTCATCAAAGTTCTTGATATCCGAAATCTGTACAATATGCTTTGCCAATGAAATATGTGACTTCTTACGCATGACGTCCTCCTTATCAACACTTACACTCTCCACTCCATGAATAGTGTAATACGTTTTCGTAAAAAATACAACAGAAATATATACAAAAAAATATGTAAATTATGTTAAAAAAGAAAGCCATCCATGATGACTTTCTTATATACATTATACATTTCCTATTATATTATCGATATCATTTACAAAATCCGTTCCTACTCCGCCAGCTCTAACATCTTCTCCAATGGCAGTTTTGCTTTGTCCATAATGTCATCCGGCAGGATTACTTCCGGTTCCATCACCTCAAGTGAATGTAATACCTTATCTAAGGTTACCAGTTTCATATTCGGACAGAATTGTCTGTGTCCTACGGAATAGAACTTCTTATCCGGATTCTTCTGCATCAATTCAAAAAATACACCCATCTCGGTACAGATAATAAACTCTTTGGCCTCACTTGCTGTTGCATAATCTATAATCTCAGAGGTACTTCCGATAAAATCAGAAATCTCCAATACATCCATTGTACATTCCGGGTGTGTCAACACTAACGCATCCGGTCGTGCCTTCTTCGCCTCTTGTACAGCTTCCTTGGAAATACTCTTATGTACATGACAGAAGCCATCATTGAATATAAAATGCTTGTCCGGCAGTTGTTGTGCCACATAACGGCCTAAATTGTTATCCGGAACAAAGAATATATTCTTCTGCGGAATCTTCTTCACTACACGCAACGCATTCGATGAAGTGACACATACATCCGAAACTGCCTTGATCTCTGCTGTCGAATTCACATAACAGACAACCGCAACATCCCCGTCATACTCTTTGCGCACTTCAGCGATCCGCTCTACCGTTACCATATGTGCCATCGGACAATCTGCATTCTCATCTGCCATAACAACTTTCTTACCCGGATTCAATAACTTAGCACTCTCACCCATAAAGGATACACCACAAAACAGGATGTTCTTCTCCTTTACTTTCGTAGCCACTTTTGCCAGATAATACGAATCACCAACATAATCCGCTAACTCCTGTACCTGTCCATCTACATAATAGTGTGCAAGAATGACAACATCTTTTTCTTCTTTCAGTTTCTTAATCTGTTCCACCATATTATCTGCCATGGTTTTCTCTCCCTGTATACAAACAAATTTTCATTCCATTCCATGAGCATAGCTCATGACCGTATTCAACAATTCGCACTTACAAGCTGGCGAATTGCTATCATTGTATCATATCGTTTCATGAGTTGCAATGTTGATATTCCGCAAGCAGATTATAAAATGTTGCTTTCTTCAGTCCTGCACTTTCCATAAACTGCTTCGACGATATCTTTTTCTGCTCCCATTCCTTGTACAATTGTTCCCAGTTATCCGGAAATGCAATCTTCTTTCTCCCGGCATTCGATCGTCTGTGTTCCCGAAATGGCAAACCACCTGTTCCATATAACGACTGTCGGATTGTAGCAAGCACTGCCTTATTCACCGGCTGCCCGATTCCATATTGATACGTGGATGGTATCGTACAGATGATCAAACGGATCGATTGCCGGATAAACCATTCCAGTTGTGCATCTATCTCCGTATCGGTCGTTCCAAGTGCAGATAACTTGTAAATAATAATTCCATCACTATAATTGCAGGTCTGCTTGACTGCTTCTAACTCCTTATGACTTCTCGAACTTTCCGTTGAATAATATACTGAATCCTCTCTATCAACCACCATATTCACAACGTTTTCAAACAGTAAGACATTTTCCTGATCTTTTGCGTAGATATAGTAATTCAAAGCGTTTCTCCTTTGTCTAAAAATAAATATAGACACATTTTACAACATGTCTATATTTATGTCAATATTTTTAGACATTGATTATCTTTAGTATCCCAGCTCTTCTCCTACAAGAATCACCTTGATTCTTCCCGGAACTCTGGATGCTCTGGTCACTACTATCTGACAGCAGATCGTATCATTGAGACAATTACCGCACTGCCCGATCTTTGCACATGGTGTATCACAGCCTAACCGTACGGTATTCGGTGGTGCAGCAAAATTGCGGGAACGGGCAATCCCTTCTTCCACATTGCTAACCACTTTGTTCATACCTGCTACTACAATCACTTCATTTGGTCCAAATGACAGACAGGCAACCCGGTTACCGGAACCGTCAATATTTACCAGCTCCCCATCTAATGTAATTGCATTCGTACTCATCATGAATACATCCGCAAGGGTCTGTTTTGCAAAGCACTCTCTCTTCTCTTCCGGTGTCACATATTTCTCACGGCGTAACAGATCGTGTCCGGCTTCCTCGACCGCTTCTTTCACTCCGATCTCATCAAGTGACATGGAACCGCCATAGGTTACAACCTTCTTATTCGGTCCGATCAACTCTAATACTTTGGCTTTCGCAGATTCTTTGTCCGGGCAATAATATCCTTCCATCTTCCTTGCCTCTAACTTGTGAATGATGGACTTTGCCTGATTCTCATAAAATGTCTGTTTCGGTGTCATACGCTCTTTCCTCCTAACATGTATCTCTACTTCTTATACTATCATTTTTTGTTTCCCTGTCAAACAAAAGAATACAAGGGTGCCTTTCACCGGCACCCTTGCAGCTTAAATGATATCACTATTTCACTTCTGTTACTTTATAATCTTTTGCTTCGACTGTCTCTTTCAAAACATCATCAGCCACATCGGCATTTAACTTCACAATTGCAGTTCCCTTCTCATGGCTTACAATCGCCTCGTTTACACCATCAAGCGCCTCTAACGCTTTCTTAACGGCTGCCTCGCAGTGACCACACATCATTCCTTCAATCTTCATCGTCTTTTCCATTGTCATGTCCTCCTTATGATTTGCTTCATCTGTATCTTCTTGTACTCCACGGAGCACAGATACCAACATTGCATATTTTGACTTTATTTTGTGATCCCTCCTGGAATCATATACCTTGCACCAGTTAAGCCGCAGCGCATTCGTTACCACACAAAAGCTGGACAGGCTCATCGCTGCTGCTCCAAACATCGGATTCAATTGCCAACTGAGTAAATGAATATACACACCGGCCGCTAACGGAATACCGATCACATTGTAGAAAAATGCCCAGAACAGATTCTCATGGATATTACGGAGCGTTGCCCGGCTTAACCGGATAGCAGCCGGTACATCCCGCAACTCACTCTTCATCAGCACGACATTCGCGGCATCAATGGCAATATCGGTTCCTGCTCCAATCGCAATTCCCGTATCTGCTCTGGTCAGTGCCGGAGCATCGTTGATTCCATCTCCTACCATTGCGGTTCTTCCCATTTCTTTGAGGGACCGGATCACGCTTTCCTTGCCCTCCGGCAGAACTCCGGCAACCACCTCATCCACACCGGCTAATCTTCCGATTGCCTGTGCCGTCCGCTCGTTATCACCGGTCAGCATGACCACATGAATTCCCATATTTTTCAGTTCCCGAATTGCCTGCGGACTGTCTTCCTTCATCGTGTCTGCTACCGCGATCACACCAAGCAGCCTGCCATCTTTTGCAAAATATAACGGTGTCTTGCCTCCCTCCGACAAAGATTCTGCCAGTTTCCGGATCTCTTCTCCAATGACTGCCTTCTGACTGATAAAGGAAGCATTTCCTCCGAAAAGAATTGCACCATCCAGTTTACCTGAAAGACCATTTCCCGGCAAGGCTTCAAATTCTTTTACTTCCAGATCTGTTGCCTGTTCTATTATATCCGGCTGCTGTTCTACATACCGGACAATGGCTCTTGCCAGTGGATGCTCACTCTTACGCTCTAATACATATGCCAGTGTCAACAACTCCTGTTCAGATATCCCTTCTGCCGGAACCAGATCGGTGATCTCCGGTGTTCCATTTGTGATCGTCCCCGTCTTATCCAATGCCACGATCTGAATCTTTCCGGTCTGCTCTAAAGAAGAAGCGGTCTTAAACAGGATACCATTCTTAGCACCCACACCATTTCCTACCATAATCGCAACCGGTGTCGCTAATCCTAACGCACAAGGACAACTGATTACCAATACGGAAATTCCTCTCGCCAGTGCAAATCCAACACTCTGTCCAACCAACAGCCATACTATAATGGTAATCACGGCAATTGTAATAACCACCGGAACAAACACACCGGATACCTGATCTGCCACCTTGGCAATCGGTGCCTTGGTTGCTGCCGCATCACTCACCATCTTAATGATCTGGGATAAAGTCGTATCTTCTCCGACTCTTGTTGCTTCACAGGTAAGAAAACCGGACTGATTAACCGTTGCCGCTGATACGCTGTCTCCTGCTGCCTTATCCACCGGCACACTCTCTCCTGTCAACGCCGCCTCATTTACCGCACTATTTCCCTCTATAATGATACCATCCACGGGTATATTCTCACCCGGACGTACGACAAAATGATCGCCTTTCTTCACCTGATCGATATCCACGATCTGTTCCACGCCGTCTACTAACAATGTTGCTTTCTTCGGTGCTAACTGCATCAATCCCTTCAGGGCATCGGTTGTCTTACCCTTCGACCCTGCTTCTAACATCTTACCAACCGTGATCAGGGTAAGGATCATCGCTGCCGACTCAAAATAGAATTCATGCATATACATCATGACGGCATCCATGTCACCCCGCACCTGTGCTCCTGTCATAGCAAATAAAGCATAGGTACTGTAACCAAATGCCGCACCTGCACCAAGGGCAACTAACGTATCCATGTTTGGCGCACGATGGATCAGACCTTTCACACCGCTGATAAAGAACTTCTGGTTGATCACCATAATAATGATCGTAAGCAGCATCTGTAATAATCCCATTGCCACATGATTTCCTTCTAAAAAGGACGGCAATGGCCAATTCCACATCATATGACCCATAGAAAAATACATAAGTATCAGCAAAAATCCTACTGACCAGATCAGTCTCTTCTTAAGAACAGGCGTTGTCTTATCTGCCAATGCATCCTCTGCATCTGTATGACCAGCTTCTGTACTCGCCAAACCGCCTTTCACCGAAGCACCATATCCTGCCTCCTCTACTGCTTTGATAATTGTACTGTCACTTGCGCTGCCTTCCACGCCCATTGAGTTGGTCAACAGACTGACGGAGCAGGAAGTAACTCCATCCACCTTTGATACGGCTTTCTCTACACGGGCACTACATGCTGCACAACTCATTCCTGTCACTGTATATTGTTGCATCGTGTTATCCTTCTTTCTCTATTTCATTAACTTCTGCAACAGCTTCACCAATTCGTCCACTGTCTCTTCCTTCCCCTCTTTGATATCGCGGGTCACACAGCCTTTGATATGATTGGCCAGTAACACCTTATTAAAGCTATTGAGTGCTGCGTTTGCTGCCGCAACCTGAACTAAAATGTCCGCACAATAGCAATCCTTCTCCACCATTCCTCTGATACCACGAATCTGTCCTTCGATCCGGTTCAGACGATGAATCAGATCCTTATACTCCTTCTCCGAACGTTCCGTTGTTCTCTCACAACAACACTTTGGACATGATTCCTGTTCCTTATTATCTGCGTTCTCCATAACCCTATACCTTTCCCTATACATTTCATAACAAACTTCATATCTATAGTCGTCATTATATACCCCCATAGGGTATATTGCAAGTAAAAATATAAAAAGCAGAGTAAAAAAATACCCTGCCTTATTCTCATGTGCATTTCCTATCGCATACTATTTTCCCTGTGGTGCATCCGGATATTTGATCAGGTCATACAATTTACCATGTTCTCCGCAATCTCTTGTTCCTGCTAACTGCATACCAAGATGCATATATTTATCACATTTTGATTGTGCATCTGTATCCAGAATGACCGGAATCTGAAGCCGGTTGCCCTCCGCAAAAGCCATCTCCATGACTTTTCTCATATACCCCTGTCCCTGATATTCTTCTGTCACACAGACCAGACCAACAAAGATATATGGTTTCTTTTCCTTATCCATCCGGCTTTGAAGCCCTGCACCACCTTGCGACATAGCGCGAAAGAAATGCACCATTTCCGACATAGTCATGGATTGGAAAAATGCCTTCACTAATTCTATTCCGGCAGAAAGACTTATCTTCTGACCCGGAACCTTATAGGCAATATAGGCTTCTCCTTTCTCACTCGTTGTATGAAGCATGCCTGCTTTTACCGCCATTCGGACATACCCGTTAATATAGACTGCTGCTGCTTCCTGACTGCGATAACAGGATACCAGACCTTTTTCCTTTCCGTAATCATAATATCCAAATGCATGGCCAATCTTGCCAACCTTCTGCTCATCCAATTTCTTTACTATCATATTTTCCTCTCCTATATCCTCATTAATTATATTGTTATGCCCAATGTTAGTCTTAACTAACCAATATGTCAAGAAAAAAGAGATTATTTTATCACAAATAATCCCTTCTTCCCATCTACAACCGAATATATCTCTCAGCAGAAGTGGCTGCATTCGCACCATCTGCAACTGCCGTAATAATCTGCCGAAGTTCTTTCGTTCTGACATCTCCCGCTGCAAAGAAGCCCGCTGCTGAGGTCTTGCCTGTCTCATCTGCAATGATATAACCATTGTCATCCATAAGAACAATACCCTGTAACATACTCGTTGCCGGCTGCATGCCAACCGCCACAAATACACCGGATACCTCCAATGATCTGCCATCCTCTAACTGCAACGCCGTCACAACCTGCCCGCCTTTCACCTCTTGCACCTTTGCAGGAACGACCAGTTCAATATTCTCTGTCTCTTTCAGCTTAGTCAATGTTGTCGCATCTCCACGGAACACATCCCTTCGGTGTACGAGATATACCTTGTTACAGATATCAGACAGATAAATGGCATCATCCATAGCGGTATTGCCACCACCAACTACTGCAACATCTTTTCCTTTGAAAAATGCACCATCACATGTTGCGCAGTAGGAAACACCCTTGCCGGAAAATTCTTCTTCTCCCGGTACACCTAAGTGTCTGTGTGCGGCCCCCGCTGCATATACCACCGTCTTACTCTCTAATGTCTCACCATTTTTCAAATGTACATACCAGCGATCGGCTGCTTTCTCAAACCGGATCACTTCGCCATCCTTAAATTCCACACCCAGGCCTTCCGCATGGGAACGGAACTTCTCGCCAAGCTCATATCCGTTAATACCCGGTATTCCCAGATAATTATCTACATGGCTGCTCTCTGCTACCTGACCGGTTCCGTAATATACTTTCTCGATCACAAGTACCGACAGACCAGCCCTTTTTCCATATACCGCAGCCGACATTCCTGCCGGACCGCTTCCTACTATTATAATATCTACCATCTCTTACCTCCATTAGTATTCATCCAGAAAATGATGTTTCACGCCATCCTTCTTATACGCAATAATCGTATTCAGATTCACATTTTCCACGCTTCGGAAGATATTCTTCTCAATCACATCACTCCGTTCGCTGAGCATCTTAATCAGCTCTTTGATCTCTGCACGCTTCGAACCCTTTTCCGTTCCTCCGCAGGATGCACAGCTTTCGGTAAACCGGCATGCACACTGAATAAAATGCAGTTTGTTATAATCACGCCAGTGTTTGATATCATCCTCTCTGATCAGATACATCGGACGGATCAATTCCATACCTTCAAAATTCGTACTGTGAATCTTCGGCATCATTGTCTGAATCTGTCCTCCATATAGCATACCCATAACGATCGTTTCTATTACATCATCAAAATGATGTCCTAATGCAATCTTGTTACAACCTAACTTCTGTGCCTGGCTATAGAGATGTCCCCGGCGCATTCTTGCACACAGATAACATGGCGAACCTCCAATATCATCCTTTGCCACTGTATCAAAGATATCGGATTCAAACACGGTGATCGGCACCTCTAAGAACCTGGCATTATCTAATATCGTCTGATAATTGATGTCATTATATCCGGGATTCATGACCAGATATTCCACCTCGAAATTCTTTTTTCCATGCCGTTCCAACTCCTGAAACAGCTTTGCCATCAGCATGGAATCCTTGCCACCGGAGATACAGACCGCAATCCGGTCACCATCCTGAATCATATCATATTCATTGATTCCTTTTACAAATGGACGCCAGATCTCTTTGCGGAACCGTTTGACAATACTGCGTTCCACATACTTACAGTTGATTTCCGGCTCTTCGCCCTGTTCCATCATGCGTTGTAATTTTAACCGCAGATAAGCATGAAAACCATTCTGAATACTATATGCCTCATATCCCTGTTCAACCAGATTCTCCGCTATCTCATCACTCTTCTGTCCGGTATAACAAATGAGATAGACCGGCTTATCTTGCGCAATCTCATCCTTGTGTTCTTCTAATTCTTCCCAGAACAGATTCACAGCCCCCGGATATGTGTCTTTCTCATATTCTTCCGGGCTTCTCAGATCAATGATCTGTTTGTCCCGCTTATCCTGTTCTATCTCCTCAATCTTCTTCCTGAACATATCTTATATTCCTTCCTGCATGATCTCCTGTAAACACTGATTCATTCATACCACTGACTTTTTTCTGCCTGACGCGATCCATACCGTAATTATCGAGCCTGTACACCACCAAGATCTTTGATCACTTCTGATGCAATGATAAGACCTGCAACTGCCGGCACAAATGCGGTCGATCCCGGAATATCCCGCCGTTCATTACAGGTTCTCGCTGCTCCCGGCGGACATACACATTGATTCCGGCAGCTGATCGACTCATCTTCAATCGGGCGGATGGCTTTCTCCTTCGAATATACCACCTTTAACTTCCTGACACCACGTTTCTTCAATTCCCGGCGCATTACCTTTGCAAGCGGGCACACGGAAGTCTTATAGATATCTGCCACCTCAAATTCTGCCGGATTGAGCTTATTGCCTGCTCCCATACTGCTAATGATCGGCGTGTTCGTCTCTTGTGCCTGCATCACAAGCTGAATCTTTGCGGTCACTGTATCCACCGCATCTACGACATACGAATATGCCGTAAAATCAAACTCATCTTTATTCTCCGGAAGATAAAAACAATTATGCACTTCCACCTTACAATCCGGATTAATATCCAGAATCCGTTCTTTCATGACTTCCGTTTTGTATTTTCCGATCGTCTTTCTCGTTGCAATGATCTGCCGGTTGAGATTGGTCAGACATACCTTGTCATCATCGATCAGATCGATCGCACCAACCCCACTCCGCACAAGTGCTTCTACTACATATCCACCTACACCACCGATTCCAAACACGGCAACTCTGGCCTGTGCCAACCGGTCCATTGCTTCTTTTCCTAATAATAACTGTGTTCTTGAAAACTGGTCTAACATATATACTCCTCTAACGTATCTGCCTTATTATGAACTGCTAATCATCATACCACACAAACCTGTATTCGTCACCTACAACCATACCACGTAACGTCGAAAAAAGGTTACCTGTAATCTGGTAACCCTTTTTCATTTCGCAATTATAATTAATATACCCGGGAAGATCTATTCTATTTACTGAATTGCCTTAAATGCCTCATCAAGATCCTCAATGATATCGTCAATGTTCTCTGTTCCGATTGAAAGACGAATGGTATTTGGCTTAATACCCTGATCTAACAACTCTGCCTCGTTGCACTCTGAATGTGTGGTAGATGCCGGATGGATTGCTAATGACTTCACGTCTGCAACGTTGGCAAGCAGTGAGAATAACTCTAACTCATCAATAAACTGCTGTGCTTTCTTCGCATCCCCTTTGATCTCAAATGTGAAGATAGAACCTCCACCATTTGGAAAATACTTCTTATAAAGTGCCTGCTGCTCCGGATCTGTTGAGATAGACGGATGATTGACCTTCTCTACTAATGGCTGGTCTTTCAGATACTGTACAACCTTTAATGCATTTTCTACATGACGCTCTACACGAAGAGATAATGTCTCCAAGCCTTGAAGAAATATGAAAGAATGTACCGGTGATATTGTTGCCCCTGTATCACGAAGCAGGATTGCACGAATATATGTAACAAATGCTGCCGGAGCGCAATCCTTTGCAAAGGAAACTCCATGGTAAGATACGTTTGGCTCTGTCAGCCATGGGAACTTATCACTTGCTGTCCAGTCGAATTTACCACTATCAATGATAACACCACCGATTGTTGTTCCGTGTCCACCAATAAACTTAGTTGCAGAATGTACTACGATATCTGCACCATACTCAATTGGACGAACCAGATAAGGTGTAGCGAATGTATTATCTACAATCAATGGAATGCCTGCTTCATGTGCGATGTTTGCAATCTTCTCGATATCCACAACTTCTGAATTCGGATTACCTAATGTCTCAATCTCAATTGCCTTTGTATTGTCCCTGATTGCTGCCTTAATCGCATCATAATCAAACGGATCTACAAATGTTGCTTCAATTCCGTAATCTGGAAGTGTATGGGCTAACAGGTTATATGTACCACCGTAAATGTTCTTTGCTGCTACAATATGATCGCCTGCATGAGCAACACCCTGTAAAGCATATGTCAATGCCGCTGCACCGGAACCAACTGCTAAGGCTGCTACACCACCCTCTAATGCTGCGATTCTCTGCTCGAAGATATCTTCTGTCGGGTTTGTCAATCTTCCATAAATGTTACCTGCATCACGAAGACCAAAACGATCCGCTGCATGCTGGCTGTTATGGAATACATAAGAAGATGTCAGATAAATTGGAACTGCTCTTGCATCTGTTACCGGATCCGGCTGTTCCTGTCCTACATGTAACTGTAATGTCTCAAACTTTAAATTTCTTTCTGCATATGATTTCTTACTCATAATCGTACCTCTTTCTGTGGTCCTGCCACTCTGTATTTTTATTATTAAATGTTTCCTTAATTCACTATTGTATTCTTACTTGCTGCAACACCTGCACATCGAATGATACAGTGCTACACGATCATTGAATTTCACGAATCTCATAGTTTTCACTCTCCATTTCTTATTTCCTACCTGTTTACAAGGTTTATACTACCACGGCATTTCCTACTTGTCCACTAGGAAATTCAAATAGCCAGCTATAGGCAATTCCTATAGCTGGCTTTCTTATCCTTTATCATAATCATTCTGATTATCCCAATATATCCTTTTTCCGAATGACCTTGTATCCGGCTCCAATTAAGAACAACATACATACAGCTAAATAGACCAAAGCAAATTGACGATCCAACGGAACATAATCCGGATACATATCATCCGTATAATATCTGGTTACCATCGCATATCCATGTACCAGAAAGCGATTTGAATAGTAAGTCGACACTACTAAAATGCCGGATGTTACAACCAATGAAGGGATACTTCCAATTTGAATAGACAAAATTATCTGAAACAAAGATTGCACGATGCCAACCAAAACAGGTAACAACAAGGTCATGCACAACAATTGTGCAACAGGTGTCTGCACAACCTCTCTTCCATAGCAGGCTTCTAACAGCATCTCATGTTTCACGAAATGTACATCTCCTATCATGATCCAGGAAAATGCCATGTTTACGCCCCATATCAGTCCAAAATATACTAAATTTACCACAATACACCAGATACACTTTGACATCCACCAGATAAAACGCTGCCCACTCTTTGTCATCAGTTGGATTCCCAACCCCTGCATATCCTCTGCCACATAACTTCCGATGCAATACGCAAGCAGTAAATATTCCATGATCCAGGAAAAAGGAACCTGAAAGCTGTCTAAAACATCCGGATCATAATGATATGGATATCTACCCCAGAATGCATTCATTCCATATTCCAATGGGGAAAAACCTTCCTGATACAGCTTTATAAAATAATCCATGGAATTTTGGAAGATCGCACACACAATAACCCCTAACAAGATCACCAAAAGATACCGTTTCCAAAAACGAAAAAGCCCCTCTTCTATGTCATAATTTAGAAAACGCAGCCACTTCATACACTCTCACCTTCCCAAATACGCCCTTCCGCCATACGAATCACGGTGTCCGCCATATAATCCATTTCTTCTTTGTCATGACACGCAATAATGATAATCCGGTTCTCATCAACCAGATTCCGGATGGTATCCCGTATCTCTTCTACTCCATCTACATCAATCGCATTTATCGGCTCATCTAACAAAATTACGTCCGGTTCTCCCATGATGGCGGCCGCAATCCCCAACCGCTGTCTCATTCCCAGGGAATATTTATAATACTTTCTTTTATCATCCGGCAGCAATCCTACTTTCTCCAACACTTCCCGTATCTCATCATCCGATATTCCACCCTGTATCCCTGCCAACAACCGCAGATTTTCAAAACCCGTATAATCTCTTAAAAACACAGGATTTTCTATCAATAACCCCATACTCTTAGGAAAGGATATATCTTTTCCAAGTATCTCCCCATCAATCATAATCTTTCCACTTGTCGGATAAATCAGTCCGGCAATTGAGCGCATCAGCATCGTTTTGCCACAACCATTTTTCCCACTTAATCCATAGATCCGGCCTCCCTGAAAAGAATATGTAATATTATCTAATACCGTAACTCCCTTAATTTTCTTTGTTAAATGTTCTATTTGTATCTGCATATCTATCTCCCTTATTCCGTTATATCACGCCGCCGGTTACTTATCTTGAAAACTGCCACAATACATATAAGCAGAACTCCCGTTATAAAAGATAAAACTGCTAATTGATCTGTTCCGTAAGTCTGCGCCGGGTTGATATGTATCATCACATTATACAGATTCCATTCCGGAACCAGACTTGTCAATCCAAACCAACAGGTACAATATACAACCATCGGAAACAACACCGCCGCAAACCGATTTGAAAACCACTTAGATCCTGCCAATGTCATACAAGCAAAGATTCCTCCATACACAAAATCTACTCCGGTGTAACACAACGCATATAGTACGGGAGCTTCATAATACAATCCTGACCATATATCCCGATTTGCAACCATTGCCTGCCGCGATATCGGTTCTACTCCTATTGCCGGTAAATAACATGCTGTTCCTATAAGATGAAGCAGCAATGGAATTGTCACGGCCAGTCCACCACTTATAAAAACAGCTCCAAACTTGGCATTTTGATAGGTCTTTCTTCCGCAACGAATCAGCATTTGTCCCGCATATCCGGATTCCCACTCATTATAATAGGACAATCCATACGACATCGCTGCCAACAACGGAAAAATAATGAAATACAACTGATTATACGGAGAATATACCTCACATCCCAGCCATCCTTCCAAAATTCCCATTTCAAACCAGGTGCCATATCCCTCATCTTTCTCCGACAACGTCATTACATGCTGATACTCCGATTCATTCACCGCATAGGTATTTCGATATACCCATACCATCTGCAATATACATATCAGAATTCCGATTATAATTGCAACCTGAAACCCTTTTGACCGTAATGCTTTTTTAATTTCTACTTTCCAGACCTGTCTTTGCATTCTATTCTTCTGCATCTAATCCCACCTTCTCTACATCCGTAATCTGCATCTGATTCTTAATCGGATAAGAACTAAAAATCAATGTATATGGCATCTTTCCGTCCACTACCTGCTGCCATTGCTGCCGGGTAAGATTTTCCTGATATATTACATATGACAGGACTACAACATCTCCTGAATGAAAATCTCCATTAACCAGGCCCGGATTCAATTCCGAAAACCAGAACGGATCAATTCCCTGACAATCATACGCGCACTGAATTGAGATATTGGGATCAAATACATTATCTTCTTCCTTACGATCGATCTGAAACTCGACCTCTATCACCCTGCATTTTTCCATTTCATCCGCATCCATATATTGTTCCAGGTTTGAATTTGTTTCATAATAATCTGTATACTTCCACAAATTTACTTTCTGAATCCGGTATTCATTTCCTCTATACTCCAATGGTTCCCCTTGTGTAACCGAATGAACCTCCGGCATTCTTACATGTGTATTGACATATACAATCCTTATACAGATCATAATCATGATTAACAATACAATGCTGTCCCTAAAGATCAAACATCTTTTATTTTTCATTTTGACTTTTCCCCTTCTTGTAGCTCGCATTTAAAATAAATATGCATCTTATCATCCGCTATTTTTTTCGGATAACCGTCTTCCGACATTGCATATGGTATCTGAAGATAGTATTCCTCTGAATCTGTTACATCTTCTATCCGAAAATACTCATCGTGTAGATCATCTGATCTCACATAACAGCACTCAAACCCATATCGCATAACTACACTTTCTCCCGGTGCCAGCAAAGGGTTATGTATATCACCAGGTTCTTCCCCATGCTTCTCCACTCCACCTATATAGATTGGATCTCCCCGGTTATCAAATGACAGATCCGGATTCGAACTGATTGTGGTGTCTCCATTCTCTGCCAGATATAATTTCGGAGTTCCTCTATATACCCGTTCCGCACATGCAGCATCACTTGTAAGCTCCATCTCTACATAGAAATAAGTTCCCTTTCCCTCAAATCTCTCAGCAGGTACATCTAATAAAAGATCATCCTCGTTAAATCCATCGACACCAGCCTTAAACTCCTCGTAGGAATCATATTTCTTAAAATCTAATATCTTATATCCAAATCCCTCGTCTATCTGATAAGTTCCCATTTGAAAAATATTTCCCTTTTCTTCGGAAGATGACAGATCCTCTGATCTGTCATCCTCGGTCCGGGGAACACTTTCCGTAGAGGTATCCTGTTGTTGTGTATCCTTCCTTCGAACATTTCCTACACTATATATTACGATCACCGCTATAATCAATAAAACTATTGGGATTATTTTCTTCTTCATTCTGCCTCTTCTCCTTTTTGTGGCTCACATTTAAAATAAATGCAATATTTATTATCTTTTAACTTATGCGGATAATATTCTGATGTCATTTCTCCTTCTAGTTCCAAATAATATTCTGTACTGGAGGTTACGTCTTTAATACGATAGTATTCACCTGTTGTATCATCACAGTAGCAACATACAAATGCCCACTGTAATGTTATCGTTTCCCCCGGCTTCATTTCACGATCTCCACCTCCTGCCACATAAAAAGGTTCTCCTCCGCTATCAAACATGAAATCCGGTTTCGAATCAATAACCGCATTTCCATTTGGAGCAAGTAGGATCCCTGGTGCCCGTTGATATTTCCTTTTTGCAGCTACCGCATCATTCGTAATCTGAATCTTCACATAAGCATAACTGCAAACATCCGTATTTTTATAATTCGGAGAAAACCTCTCGTCCTTCACATCGTATCCTTCAACATTCTGTACCAGTTCCTCATAAGAATCATACATATGGAAATCCAAAACCTTATATCCAAATCCACCGAACACCTGATAATCTCCCATTGGAAATATATTGCCCTCTTCCGCTTTCTTCTGATCCGCTGCAACAATATCCATCAGTTCCTTTTCTTCCGAAGATGGCAGATCGTCTGATCTGCCATCCTCGGTCTGGGAAACATTTTCCGAAGAAGCAGCTTTTTGTTGCACAACCTTTTTTCGGATACTTCCAACACCATATATCACAATCACAGCCATGATCAATAAAACTATTGGTATTATTTTCTTCTTCATAAATGCCTCCTTCAAAAAAAGTTATTACTGCAACACCTTATAACTTCCAGCACAATCCGGGCTCCAGACACCCTTTGCTGTTCCTTTGCCTTCATTTGCTTTGATACCCGGACGGGCGTAGGCATAACCTAATTCATACACATAATTCGTAACAGAATACTTATTACAACCATTCATAATATAATTTCTTTGTCCTCCATAACGAGTCCCTGCCGGTTTTGCAGTATCTTTCTTAGACGCTGCTCCGAATGGCGAAACATTCAATTTGCTTAGATTTCCACCATAAGCGTTTTGCCAGTTAATATATATTTTTGAATCATTCTCTTTTTTCCTCCTTACAAATTATCATCAACATCACTATATCTACCATCGTATACACGATTATATATGAAGTCACTGGTATATAGCGATATAACAATAACGCAATAGCCATATATATAATGGATATTATCTTTGCTCTCCTTCGGCTTATTTCTATCTGATCTATCGACAACCTCTTATTTATATTCTCTATCGGAGTGTATCGCATAACTCCAGCCAAGCAAATTATCCCAACCATCATATAGATTATAAAAGGTATTTGTACATGCATACTTATACTTGTCATCTTAACAACAAAAAAATATCCAAAAAGAGTAACAATCATACAACCTATTCTGGTTGATGCATGATATCCCCCTGTATATCTTCTCAGACTAATGAATACAACACAAAAAATAAACGTAGATACACATTTCGCCCAAACAGCCCCTAATATCGCCAAAAAAACAATTTGTTCTACACTATTTAACAGCATCTCGTATCCATACTGATAAATGGCAACATTCTCTTCCTCAATAACTCCTCTATATAATAAAAAATCAGTTACCCTACATGACAATTTTCGACACATTTCAGCCTCCATGTCCGTATAATAACTGATTCTATTTCGTTTTTCTAGGGGTGTGGCATACTTGGTATGTATATAGGCATACTTGGTATATTTTACACCATGAGATTCACAATAAATTGATCTTGTGTCTCCTCATTATAATAAATTCCATCCATTTTCTTCACCATCTTCTTCACACTTTTAATTCCAAATCCATGTTGCATAACGTCTGCCTTATTCGTATGAAGCATTGGATTCAACCGCAGGACCGAACCTGATATATGATTACATATCCGAACCATGAATTTTCCCTTGTAGTCAGACAATTCTACTTTGATCCGTCTCTCCTGCTCTCTCTCTTCCGCTTCTATTGCATTATCAATCAGATTTGACAATATGATACCCAATTCAATCTGCTTATCTTCAGGAACATTCCCGCTAATCTGTACATCAAATATAATATTACGTTTCTTACAGATATCTGATTTTTCATTTAAAACTGTATTCACCACACTGCTATTGGTTTTATATAACCGTATACTTTCAAATTTGTCTCCAACAATCTGATCAAGATACTTCAATGCAGACTCCGCTTCTCCATCCTCTAACATTCCCTGTATCATCACCAGATAACGTTTTAGATCATGTCTTAATATCTGGCTTTCTTCATATATGTTATTGATTCTTTCCTGCATATATTTCTCTTCTGACAATTTGGCATTCAGCACAATATTGTCAATCTTATAACGATATTGCTGATTCAACTGATACGCACATACGCTGATTATAATGGATAGTATAAATAATCCCAACGCAACAAACAAAAAACGAACCATAATATCATCATCTATCTGCTTCTTTAATGTTATATCTGCAAATATTGTCACTACCGCAATCGTCACGCTATACATAAGCATCGGCATAAGCCATTCCTGATATTCCACATGTTTTCTCTTTATAAATAATACGACTGCTATCAACATCAGGAGCAACATAGCCTTATTCACACCCAGCACCAACATTCTTATGTAACTTCCCGGCTGAAGTAATATCGTCATGTCAACTGAAAGCATCGCATAGAGTCCATATACCGTAATCACATTAGATATCGTAACGATCAAATGATATATCACAATATATATTATTCTTATTTTCAGGCTTCCTTCTAAATATATATAGCAATATAACAGTTCAAGACCTATCATAATAACAGGTCGAATTATAATATTATCCGGCCAATCCTGTGCAATATATAACAATATCATAATCACCACAAACATCATATAATATATTGCATTTCTTCTTACTGTGCAGCGTCTTCCTAACAGGCTCCAGAGAAACACTACTGCACATCCGGAATCCAACAGGCTTGCACCTCTTTCCATTATTTCATATACGATATCCATTAATAAATCTCCCTATTGCCTGCGCATATTGAATCCGTATCATCTCTGCTTTTCTTCTGCTTACCGGCACACTTTCCCCATTATCAAGAACCACTCTATCCGACTCAAAAAATGCTATATATCGAACATTCACCAGATATCCCACATGGGTGCGAATAAATCCGTAATCCTTCAGGCATTTTTCGCATTCCGATATCTTTCCACGAACTTTCTCTTTCCCGTGTGTCGTATGAATAATAATATAATGCATATCACTTTCCATATACCAGATATCCCGTATCTTATATGTACCTTTCGTTTTGTCCTTTCCAAAAGCAACCACGAATGTCTCTGATTCCAATTTTTCTTTTGCCGCCATCAATGCCTCTTCCAATTCTTCTGCCATTTTACTTTTTCTAACAAAACGTAATGGTCTATATCTCAGGCTTTGAAATACTAATTCTTCCTTATTGGTAACAAAAATAATATTAAGAAAAGTAAATTGTTTCATCAACTCATTTGCAATTTCCATTCCACTTAGATCGGGCATATCAATATCCAATAAAACAACATCTATCTGTTGTGTCTTTACTTCCTCCAGCAGCTTATTACCATTAGTATATTCCCGTATATCCATATGGCATCCCATAGCCTTCCCAATCCGCAAAACTTCGTCATGCGTCACCTTCCTATAATTCTGTTCGTCATCACATATAGCAACTATCATAAGGATCCCCCTCATTCTATGTATTCCATTTCTATATTAGCATATCCATCTATAATTGTCATTAGAAAATAAATGTTTCTATTCCGGTTATATTTTTATTATTTCCGATAGCTTTTCCCCTCCAGATTCGGTATAATAAAACATATTGCATTATACATTTTGAAATAAGGGAGAACACATATGAAAGTAACATGTCACAATTGTGGGAAACGTTTTGACTACGATACCTACACAGGTCTTTGTCCGAAATGTTCCACATATTACCGGTTAGATACTCCGGCAGAAGATGTAACAGATATCTACACCAGCGGAACTGATTTTGAACCAGACGAGGCTTCTTATACAGAGGAGACAGAGGATTATTTTGAATCCCTTCCTGCCATGGAAGAAAAGGAAGAAGCTGCAATTCACACTGCCGCCCGGACTGCCCAAAACGACTCCTGGATCTATCGTTTCAAGACCAATCACACACCTACCATTGTTTTACTAACTGCCATTGTCCTTGTATTTGCAGTGCCATTTTTCAGCATGAACTATCTCATACGTTCAAAAGAAAAACAATACAGTCTGTCTGAAATCATTTCCCCTACTCCTGCAAATATCGGAGAAACAATTTCATTTCACACAGATAACAGTCAATATGATCTGACGATTACCAACTTATCCAATGTAACGGATACCTGCTACCAGATACCGGACGGATATCAGCTGGTTGCATTTCATTATACAATGAAAGAAACCGGAACACCGGATTCCACAGCAGATACAAACAGACCTTATACTCCGCTTGGATATCACGCTTTCACCCCTTCCCTCCATACACAATCCGGTCAGTACCTACAGGCAATCAGTGAATATGACATTGCAAATGCTAATGGCAGCAAAGATTATGAATGGCGTGAAGAAACCGGAACCGGTTCCAATTTTGAATTTTTGAACGGCTGCGTATATTTCTTAGTAAAAGAAAATGATATTGCCAGCCTTCTTATTCAGCATACGAATTCTGAAACAAACGAGATTTTAGACTCTTATCAGATTGATAACCTGGAGGTGAGCGAATAATGAATGGATTATCTGTTGTTACTCATTTTATAACCAAACTATTACTATGGCTTTTTGGCAAGCTAGGCATTAATATTCTGCTCTTAATTGCTCTTATGCTCGAGATTCCCAGTATGTATACATATTACAATGAGAAGATCTACGAAGCCCAGCTCTATACCAACCAATCCTTCCAAGTTACAAGCGAACCGGAACTCGTCCATGCGATCGACTTACAGGCAGGTTCCGAGTTCAGCAATGACGATTGTTATAAAGTAATGATCCAGATTGATAACTTATACACAAAACCATCTTATCGATATCCTTGCTTCTATTCCAATGACGACGATAGCATATTCTGCAAACTAGAACCTTTGGATTATTATTCTGACATTGATTCTTACGACATTCTGGATACAAGCACCTTTTTTCCAGCCGGAACACGCGTAACACTTCCGTATTATGTACAAAGTTCACTGGTAGAGGGCACGACACTTTCTTTTGTACATTCAGAGGTCTTTTACGGAACTCTGGATTCCACACATAATGATAATATGAAGAACACCCTGACCATCACATTCCCGTGATGATCGGGGTGTTCTTCTATGACTGTTCCGAGTTATTTAATACAATTTGCAGATATCTTAACTTCGGTTGTTAATCCGTAATTATTACTTAATCTTCTTGCATTTTACCTGTTTACAGAGGATCGCAAGTCTTCCATTCTCCTTTGAATACTCACAAGTAGATAAGATCAATAATTCATCAGAACTATTATACTTTCCACCACAATTGTATTCCCGATTCTTTGCAACCTGCTTCTTCCACTTCTTGTAAACCTTCTTATTATCCAACTAATCATTCTTCTTTTTCTTCCGATAAAGAACTCCTAATCCAACTAACGAGATCAACAACATACCGCCTGTTGCTGCGATCGGTGCCGTGTCACCTGTCTTCTTGCTCCTGGTCTTCTTACCGGTTGTCTCTTTGCTGTGCGTATCAACCTCCGGCTTATCTTCGTCCGTTGTAATCTGCTCTGTCGTTACTTCGGTTGTGACCTCCGTTGTTGCTTCCGTTTCCGTCGTCACCTCGGTCGCCGTCTCTGTTGCAGTTGTGGTTGCTTCTGTCGTGGTAGGCGACTCCTGATAACTGTTCTTAAATGCAACCGTTGTAACATTCCCTTTCACAAGCGTAACATCTGCTGCTTTTCCCGTAGTTGCCGCCCCACTGTCAATTGTGTAGGTAACACTTGTCAATGTATATCCGGTTACATCCGTAACTGTTTCTGTAACTGTATATTTACCTGCTGTACAATCTAATGTCTTTGTCCACGTTTTGCTTGCTGTATCATAGGTAAACTCAGATAATTTGTAGGTCGCCACTTCCGTTCCCGCTGCATCTGTAACCTTAAATTGAATCGTCTTTTCCGCATCTTCCTTTGATACGGTTCCTGCCACCGTCTTCGTAAGCTTCAATGTACCCGGTTTTTCTTTGACATCTTTCATAACCACCTTGTTGACACCAACAATGTTGGATGCATGTGTAGTCGATGTAACCTTACCGTCATTTCCTACTGTAAAATCAATCGGATCTGCTACTTCATAGCCTGTCGGTGCCTTTGTTTCTGTCAGAGTATAAGTGCCTGCAGCAAGCGTTACAGTATACGGTATCACATTACCCGCTGCATCCTTCTTATCACCCGAAGTCCATTTTGCTACAACCAGATTACTTGTCTTATTTGTAATCGTCAGCTCCGCTCCTGCAATCTCCTCACCTTTTGCCGCATCCACTTTACTGATATCCACAGAATGAGCAGCAGGATCATATGTATTGGTATATGCAACGGTTGTTGTTGTGCCTTTCGTAACGTTTGCTGTTGCGACTTCTCCATCTTGTGCTGCCGCAGAATCAATCGCATAACTTACCTTTGACAACATATAACCACCAATTGCCGTTACCGTTTCTGTTACCGTATATCCTCCTACATTACAATTCAATTCTTTGGTCCAGATCTTATTCGTTGCATCATATGTAAAATCAGATAATTGATATGTTCCTACTACATGCTGATTGGAATTGTCCACCACCGTAAATTGTACAGAAGCCTCCGCCTGTTCCTTCGTTACCGTACCGCTGATCGTCTTTGTGATCTTCAACTTACCTTTGTCTATTGTTGCATCCTTCATTGTGACTTTTGTTCCGGAGGCTGCTCCTGCTGTTGCAGAAGTCACAGTACCATCACCGGCAACTGTAAATTCAATCGGATCTGCTACCTTGTAATCTGCCGGTGCCTTTGTTTCTGTCAAGATATAGGTTCCCTCTGCAAGCGTTATGGTATGAGGGATAAGATTACCCACTGCATCCTTATCACTACCGGAAGTCCATGTAGCCACTTCTGCCCCGGTTGCCTTGTCCGTAATCTTCAAACTTGCTCCGGCAAGCTCCTTTGAGCTTGTGATATCCACTTTACTGATCTGTACCGGATGGGATGTAGACTGATATGTATTCGTATATGCAACCGTTGTCGTATTATCCTTTGTCACAGTAATTGTTGCTGCTTTGCCACTACCATCAGTAGTACCTACTTTATAAGTTGTACTTGCTAATCTATACCCTGTAAGATCCGTTGCCGTTTCCGTCACTGTATAATTACCGACCTCACAACCGGTTATCTCTTTACTATATATCTTCGTTGCAGGATCCTTTGTGAATCCAGATAACTTGTATGTTCCGATAACTGTTCCAGCTGCATTCTTCACTTCAAATGAAATCTTATCTAAGGCTTCAGTATCTGCCGGAAGTCCTGCAAGTGTTTTGGTGAGTTGGATAGAGCCTTTTTGAAGCGCCTCATTTGGGAAAGAATACGTATAGCTTGTTGTAACTGCTTCTTCCAAATGAACCGGATAGCTTACACCATTCTCAGTTACATTGGATGGATATGTACCGGTATTTCCCGTTTCTTTAAACAGAAAATATCTTGGTGTCGTATCGATTTTATAGTTAGCTGGTGCCTTAGTTTCAACGATTCTATATAATTTTGCCCGATACAAATTAGAGAACGATGCTTTTCCAACTGTATTAGAAGCTACCGTTTGTGACGTGATTGCAGTTCCTACAACTCCCGTCGTTGCATCGTAAGCCATTTCACTACATGTAAACTCTGCGCCCGGCAGATAATTCGTTGTTTCACCTTTTTTATGCTTCACAATATGAATAGCAACACCATTGGATGTGGATGAACCAGCACTCTTTATAACCGCCGTAGCACTTGGACGATATTTGTCCGTTCCTGCATTGCCAACACCCGATAATGAACAACTATTTACACAATTTGCATCTGTTAATGCCGCTCCTACATCCAATGTAATTGTTCCCATGTAGGTAATCACTACCTTTTTACTATCCGGTACCTTAACCTCCAACGTTCGAGTTGATGCATCATAACTAACCTGCTGCGACGTTGCTGTAACACCATCTATCTTCATACTTCCCGGATAATACTCAATTGCAGAACCCATAACATCTTTTAGCAGCAATTGATCACTCGCTGCATCCAGATCTAAAGCATTCTCATTTACAGTAATTGTATATTTTACATTCGGTGCTGTTGTTGCATCATATTGCCCGGTCTTATCAATAATACTATCCTTCTTTAATTGTTTCCATTGTGCCGTAGCCGGTACTTCCGGACAAACTCTATCATTTACCTTAATGAATGCTTTATTGACATAATCCTGTGATGTCATTGCCTGATTAAGATCCACATAATCTGTTGTATAGAACAGACAAAGCTGCTTTCCCGCCGTCTTAATATGTGTTAACGCATCCCCTGTTATTTCAAAGTATATTTTATTACTACCTGTCGTAACATGAATTGAATTCGTTAACGCACTATTCTCTGCACTCGACCAATCGTCTGTTTCATAAACTTTCAAGGAACCATTCTTATACTTCAAATTGCCCGGAAGTGTATCTTCTATTATTGACGTTGTTGTATCCGCAGGTAAAGCAGATACGATCAGCTTCCAATTGATACCGGTACTATAATCTCCCAAAAAGTCTTGTCGATGGGCCGTAGCTTTTTGTAAATATTGTTCCGGCTTATATGTATAAGCTGCCGACGAATTTTTGTTGACTGTACCATCTATGTAGTTTGCTGTATTCTGATATGTTGTATCCTTCGCAGGAACCGGATCTATATGCGTTTTTACTTTAATTGAATATGTTCCCTCCGCAACAGCACCAAATGGGATTGTGATCGTATTCCCTGCTACCGATGGAGTGATACCTGTAACTCCATTAATTGTAATATCTGACGCTGTACAGGTCATACCTGCCGGAATCGTATCCGTCACTTTCATGTCACTGCTACTTCCGCCCTTCGGAACCTTTACTGTAATTGTCCATTCCACATCAGTACTGCTATTGCCTGTTGTATCACATACTTTTTTAATATATTCATGGTTAGATCCAATTGTACAATAATCTGTCTTCGACATATCATATGTATTACCATATGGATTGATCTGAATCGTATTGGACTTTGTATATTGTTCTGTCGTTGACACATCTCCCATCTCTGTATCATAGGTAATTGTATATGTATTATTATTCGTTCCCGCCGGAAAAGTATATCCGTTTTGTAAATCTGACCATGTAGGATTACCCGGAAGTGCTGGTGTGGACGATAATGTACCATTAATATATGGTCCAACATGATGTTCTTCCGTCCCTAATATATCTTTGATCTTAGCGCCTGCAATATTATATCCATTCGGATTCACTGTAACTTTCCAGGTGATCTTTGACTGATCTGTACTCACCGTGTGATCTTTGCTAACCCATTTTTCAACAACTCTTTTGGTATATTCCAAATTTTTCCACGATGTTCCACCATCTGTCGTAGTATCACTACTAACTGATGCCGAATTACTTACACCAGCTTTATCATCCCAACTATCATATACCAGTGCTTTCTCATCTTTCAATTTCACTTTATACTTCACATATATGGTTTTATCTTTCAATGCCGGCACGGTAACAACAAAACCATCTGTTGTATCGCTCTTTGTCGGTGTATTATCCGTATATGATTTGGTACACGCTTCATCTTCCCAATAAGTAGGCTCTCCATCTAATTCCAGATTACTTCCCATTTTATCTGTAGCCTTAACATTTGTCTGTGGACCTTTCGCAGTAATTCTTAACTTATATTCTGCCGTCATAGTAGATTCATCTAACCGTCCACCCATTTTCTGAATCGACACGCCATCATTTCTATTATCACGTTTCATATCAATCTTGAACGTACCCAATGCATTAAATGTAAATGAAGTCTGCCCACCATTACCATTATTTAACACATCATTTCCCAGTTTACCGGTTGCTGTCAGGGAACCATGTCGTCCACTTTGTCCCAAAAATGCATCACTTTCTTCACCCGCATCATATTTTAATGTAATAGTATTGCCATTAAGATAGTAATGACCAACAATTGTACTACCATCCATCAGATCACCGGTAAATGTATCAAATGTAATATTCGATGGCAATTCATAAGTCAGACTATCATTCTGACTGGTAGGAAACTGATTATCCACAAACTTCCAATTCAAATTAATGCTGATCTTATCATTATACGCAACTTCAATCGGCGCTGAAGATCCAGGTGCAATAATAACGCCGCCAATTGTAACCTGGCAGGCGCTCGCATCCAAATAATTATCTAATTTTTCAGTGGTACCTGCGCTCCCAAAAGCCGTCATCCTCATTTTTTTAACTTTCCTATTTGCCTTTGACTTAACGGCCATCTCCGTTGTAACAGTCTCTGTCTGTTGCTCCGTATCCACTATTGTGCTCTCAACCGTTGCTGCCATAGTGGTACTCTCTCCATTCTCCGTTGACTCAATTGAAGTATCTGCCGCTGTTGTAGCTACCTCTGTCGTAACTGTTTCTGTCTGCTTCTCTGTAGTCTGCTTGTCCTCCCCGGAAGCTTCTGTAGCTGTGTTGATTATGTCACTCATTGCAGCAGAAAAATTGCCGGGAAGCATTGTAAATCCCATAATAAGAACCATCAAAACAGCCAGTAATTTTTTCTCCTTTTTCGTCATCTTCTTGCACTCCTTTACGTTATCTGATTTGCGAATCGAAACCATGCATCATCCACAAAATAATATCCCATTTTAAAAAATCATTATAAAATAGTAATCGGATTTATTATAACCCAACTTAACATAATATTCCATATTTTTTCACAAATAATCAGAATCACCGGCTTTGATTTCTCAAAAGCCACCGCATAAGAATAGGCGTGTGAAAGCACCTCTGCTGTACGGCGGCTTTTTTTCTTTTGCCGTCGTACGGCAGATTATTAGAAATATTGTGTTTGTTTTATTTTCTTGTCCATCCCTTTCAAAATGAGCGATGACAAACTATCACTCGCCTGAATAATGGCTCGATCACAAGGTCTTTGCCGAAAGCCAGCGTGTAGCATATTTCCAGCTGCTTCTTCAGCTCGCAATATAACTGTATGAGTTCCTGAGCCTTTGCCAGAAACTTCTCTGTCAAATACAGCTCTCAAATGTTTGCGTGTGCGCCTTGCCGAAATACCCACATGCGCTCCGCATGACAAAATTGGGAAGCCAGAATCAGAATAGGCGTTGCCTTGGATTTTCGGATGGTAACTGAAAGCTGGTGAGAGTCCTGCTTTCCGATATGTACTATGATGCTACATACTTAAATTTTTCTCGCAATCTTTTCATATAGACAGTCAATGTGTTGTCACTAATAAAATCACCTGTAACATCCCAAATCATTTGAAAATACAACACCCGGATTCTGCAAAAACACCAACAGCAGACGGTCTTCTAATGCCGAAAGGAATAGCTCTGTATTTCCTTTTCGGACAACCGCCTTTTGAACATCAACTGTAATATCTTTACAAGACAGAAATTCACTTTTTCCATTTTTTCTACGCAACACAGTGTTGATTCTTGCCAATAATTCTCTTGGGCGGAACGGCTTGCAAATATAATCATCTGCACCCAATTCCATACCGCTAACAACACTAAATTCATCATCATCTGCGGTCAGAAAGATAATAGGAATGTCTTTTGGGCTCTTAATTGCTGAGCAAGTGCTAAAACCATTTCCATCATTCAACGAAATATCTAAAAGGATAATGTCGTATTGTTCCTGAGCTATTTTCTGTAAAGCAGTTTGTTGTCCATTTGCACCGTCAACCAGATAGCCTTCCCGTGATGACCAGGGTGTTATTCTTTTCCATTTTTACCAGGTTCCCCCTATTGCCTAAATGTTACAAAATTGTTACAATTCATATTGTAATCAGCTGAACATACAAATAAAAATAAGGAGGACGAAACTATGTGCTTTCGATTCAATAGCTGTTCCGAGTTATTTAATACCATTTGCAGATATTTTAACTTCGGTTGTTAATCCATAACTTATTACGCAGATTATGCAGCGTAACAGTAGATAAGGGCTTTTTCCACATCACCAACGTATCGGAAAAAGCCCCTTTTCTTAATTATATAGTATGCTGTCTCTTTTCCTTTTATTGATAAATATATTTTCTTTCAATAAATAAGAAACAAAGATATGTACAAAGCCTATCGTTAATAATGACCATATTCAGCCCACTATAACAATGTGACATTACTTGTGGCAGAGCATTTAATTACTGTGTTTTTCATTATAATACTCCTGTCATCTTCAGAACCAGCCACACAGTTATTCCTATCATCCCCATAAGCAATATCGCAATCACCGCTATTGTGGCCACAATATATTTTCTTTCCTTTAAAGAAAGAACCGCTATTGATATTACATCTAGCGAAAAGAAAAACTGAAATATCATCCCTACCGTACTGATTATTCTACCATGCACACCCTCTTCCCGTGCCTTTCTTATATATGCAAATGAAAATGCATTTCCTCCAAGCATTGTCAAATATCCATACGCACTAAGGACTGCAATCATAAAAGGACCCACAAAAATCATAATAACAACAGGGGTACATGTAAGTAATATAAAAACAACTATCAGCAATCCGCCTATTATGTACATGGGAATCATCAAATATTTGATTATAATCGCACATCTTAACAATGTAACACGGCTAATCTTTTGTCGATTAATTCTTATATAGACAGCATTAACGATTCCTGCAAGGAACGGAAGCACCAATGCGCAAAATGCCATCGAGGAAATCTTTTCCGCATCCACTCCTATAAGTCTCAAACTTACCAATGGACTTATATATGCTAACACCACATATACAATTGATAATATCGTACAGCTTATTCCTTTATCTTCTTTCATTCTCATATCCTCCTAAACCCTCAAAACAAAGAATCGTTTGCGACTCTTGTGTGCCCGTACGAATTTGCTGACAATCACCTTCTTCTCCGCAAGGTGTGCATCCTCAGCATGGCATTTTTGCTTTATACAACATAACTTTATAGGGCATAAAGTAAAAAAGCCCGGAAAACAAATATTCCGGGCTTTGAAATATCGATCTGTTGCAGATAACTGCTTAACGCTTGCTGAACTGCGGAGCGCGACGAGCTGCTTTCAAACCGTACTTCTTTCTCTCCTTCATACGTGAATCACGAGTAAGGTATCCAGCCTTCTTCAATGCCGGACGGTTCTCAGCGTCAGCCTCTAATAATGCTCTTGAAATACCATGACGGATTGCACCGGCCTGACCTGTAAATCCACCACCACGAACATTAACAAGTACATCAAACTTTCCTACAGTATTTGTAGCTACGAATGGCTGATTAACAATAATCTTCAATGTCTCAAGACCAAAATAATCATCCATGTCTTTCTTGTTAATTGTAATCTTACCTGTACCAGGTACTAAATATACTCTTGCAACACTGCTTTTTCTTCTACCAGTTCCGTAATATCTCTCTGTTTTAGCCACTGCTTTGTCCTCCTTAATTAATACTTAATCTCTAACTCTTTCGGCTGCTGTGCCTGATGATTATGTTCCGGACCAGCATATACATGAAGCTTTGTCATCATCTCGCGTCCTAAAGGTCCCTTTGGAAGCATACCCTTAACTGCTCTGCGGATAACTTCTTCTGGCTTCTTAGCTAAAAGTTCTTTCAATGTTGTCTCTTTCATTCCGCCAACATATCCTGAATAATCATAATATACTTTCTGGTCTAACTTCTTACCAGTTACTTTGATCTTGTCTGCATTTACGATGATAACGTAATCACCAGTGTCGATATGTGGAGTAAAGGTTGGCTTATTCTTACCTCTTAAAACACTTGCGACTTCTGATGCTAAACGTCCTAATGTATGTCCTGTAGCGTCAACTACATACCACTCTCTGTTAATTGTTGATGGGCTTGCCATATAACTCTTCATGGTGTTCCTCCTTAAAATAATTCCAATATAATTCTGTCCTTTGTCCGCTTATGCGGTTCGTTGCAATGTCCGAAACAACGTCTCCGTGCGTCCAATCTGACTCTGGCGACCTGACACTATGTAAAACCGGGGCTATTGGTTTTGCACAGACTTCTTCCGCCGTCACAATTAAGTATTATATTATATCTGTCTACCTATGTCAATGCGTTTTTCTCATTTTTTCCATTATTCAACAGCATTTTGTTCATTTTGCGGATATTCAATCTCTACCAGTGTCAATCCACATGCCGCTGCCTTATGTCCTGCTTTTGTACGGTCTTTTGCGTCTAATATTTCTTTGACATATTCCGGTGGGATCATCCCCATTCCTACCTTCATAAGCGAACCTGCTATGATTCGTACCATATTATACAAAAATCCATTGCCATTAATGCGGATCTTTACAACATCACCTTCCCGCATTACCTGAATATAATATATTGTTCTTACTGTATTTTCCACATCATCTTTCGGTGTACAGAAACTCTTAAAGTCATGCTCCCCTACCAGATAATCGGCCGCTTGCTGCATTTTCTCCTCATCTAAATGATAATACACAAAATGCGAATACAACCGCATTAGCGGATTCGGAAACTGTGCATTGTATATCTGATATTCATACGTCTTTCTCGTATCACAGTATCGTGGATGAAAGTCCAACGCAACTTCTTCCGATCTCTGAATACGGATATCATCCGGCAACAGATTATTGATCGCATAGCTGATCTTTTCCGGCGGCATTGTGACGTCCGCATCAAACACGGCAACATTTCCCAATGCATGAACACCGGAATCTGTTCTGCTCGCACCAATTACAACAATCTCCGTCTTGAAGAATTTGGTGAGCGTCCGGTTGAGTACTTCTTCTACCGTGATTCCATTCTTCTGAATCTGCCAGCCACAATAACGGGTTCCATCATATGCGACTGTTAATTTTATTCTCTTTATCGACATCTTTTTCCTCTCCACCAAACAATTCCATCAGCATTTTAATGAATACTTCCCTAAAAAGCTTTTGCAAGTACGATCATAAATACAAAATAAGCAAATACCATACCATATGCTACCTGGTCCGTTCTCTGATAACATAATGGTTTCATTTTTGTCCTTCCTTCATCCCCATGATAACATCTTGCATCCATTGCCAATGCCAACTCGTTACTTCTGCGTACAGACGACACAAACAACGGAATAATGATCGGTATCAGCTTTTTGAGGCGTGCCATCAGATTTCCTTCTTTGAAGTCAACCCCACGCGCCATCTGGGCCTTCATGATCTTGTCTAGTTCCTCAACCAATATAGGCACAAAACGCAACGCAATAGCCATGATCATGGCAAATTCATGTACTGGGACGTGTAACCGTTTCATCCAGCCAAGCATACTCTCCAAACCGTCCGTTAAGGCATTGGGTGTCGTTGTATACGTCATCATACTTGATCCGATGATCATGAAACATAAACGCAGTCCAAGATAAATAGCGGCTTGTAAACCCAGATCCGTAATTTTAAGAAAATGCCATTGCACAATCACATTCGCTCCCTTTACCGTGAACAGATTGATCACAACCGTAAATAGAATAATTAATCCTAATGCTTTCAATCCTTTCATGATGAATCGGACCGGCACCTTTGACAACCGGATATAACATGCCAATGCTACAAATGCAGCAATATATATCACCGGATTTCTTGCAAAAAACAAACTGATCACATAGATAAATGTAATCATAATCTTCACTCTGGGATCTAACCGATGAATGACAGAATCCGTATTATAGAATTGTCCTATCGTCATATCTCTCATCATGCCGTGCTACCTGCCTTCTTTCTGCTTCCAACGGATCAGTTCTCCACAAACCTCTTCCTTTGTGCTATGTTTCACATCAATATCATTTCCCACATTTTTCAATGCATTGAGAATCCGGTTACCGGTCGGTACAGCAAGTCCCAATTCCTCTAATTCCTGCTTTCTGGTAAATACCTTCCAGGTCGGTTCATCAAAACAGATCTTCCCTTGATCCATTACAACGATACGATCGGCGTACTCTGCCACCTCTTCCATAGAATGTGATACTAATATAATTGCAATTCCCTGCCTGATCTGCAGATCTTTTAACATCTCCAATAATTTTTCAGCAGAATACGGATCCAGTCCCGCGGTCGGCTCATCCAATACCAGATAATCCGGTTGCATGGCGAGAATCCCTGCAATTGCGACTCTCCGTTTTTGTCCTCCGGACAGCTGCAATGGCGAACAATCATAAATGGTATCCGGCAATCCGACTGCCTCAATTGCTTCATACGCACGTTTCTGCGCTTCCACCTTGCTGATATCCATATTCTCCGGACCAAAGCAGACATCCTTTTCTACCGTTTCCGCAAATAACTGATATTCCGGATATTGGAAAACCAATCCAACTTTTTGTCTTAATTGTTTGATAGAGAAATCGTGGTCTGCAATATCCTGTCCATTATAGTATACCGTACCCTCCGTTGCTGTATATAATCCGTTTAAATGCTGCATCAACGTTGATTTCCCGGAACCGGTATGACCGATGACTGCCACAAATTCTCCTTTTGTTATGTGAAGATTTACATCATTTAATGCTGTTCTCTCATCTGCAAATCCTTTATTATATACATAACTAACATGATTTAACAAAATGCCTTCGCCGGCATTACGGTCTACCTGTATTTCGCCAATTAAATCATTGGGTAACTCTGTCTGATCTGCTTGTTCTTTTTGATATCGTCGTGTCATCTCCGTAATCAGATCTTCTACGTTATGAATGTTCCTATATGCTACAGCATCAATGATCTGCTCCTGCTCTAAAAAATCAAGATACTGATATAATACCGGCAATCGCAATCCACACTCCTCAAGTAACTTATGTTGTGCAAATATCTCCATTGGTGTACCCTGCCCCATGATCCTGCCATCTTTCATAACGAATACATGATCTGCAGCTAATACTTCATCCATATGATGTGTGATCAACAAAATAGTAATGCCATATTCCTGTTGCAATCCTCTTGCCACATCGATTATATTGCGTCTTCCCTGCGGATCCAGCATTGCGGTAGACTCATCAAATATAATACACTTTGGATGCATTGCAAGCACTCCGGCAATTGCCACTCTCTGCTTCTGACCACCCGACAAATGATTAGGTGACTGATTCCGAAAAGCCTCCATTCCAGTCTTGTCTAACGCTTCATCTACCCTGTTCCATATATCCGCTGTTGGGATTCCAAGATTCTCCGGACCAAATGCAATATCTTCTTCCACCAGATTACCTACGATCTGATTATCCGGATTCTGGAATACCATTCCTGCCGTCTGGCGGATCTTTAACCTCAATTCTCCATCTTCCGTATCCATTCCATCTACAATCACTTCCCCTTCACTCGGAAAAAGTAATGCATTGATATGTTTTGCAAGTGTCGATTTACCGGAACCATTTCTGCCTAATATTGCAACAAACTGCCCCTTTTCCACATCAAGTGAAACATCTTTCAATGCCTCGATCATAGACTCCACATTGCCGTCTTCATCTCTTCTAAAATATTCAAATGTAACATTTTTGATATCAATCAGCTTTTGTTTGATCATTCTGCCTGTCTCCATATAGCAAAATAGGGGACTGTAACAAACAGTCCCCTAGACACTATCAATCGATTATACTAACTCAATGATAACTTCCATTGCAGCATCACCCTTACGAGGTCCGATCTTGATGATTCTTGTGTAACCACCATTACGTCCTGCATACTTAGGGCCATACTCGTTGAATAACTTCTCAGTTAAATCAACCTTCTTAGTTCCTCTCTTCTTACCAGCAGCATCGGCAGGAACCTCAACTACAGGATAAAGAACCTTTAACATCTGTCTTCTTGCATGTAACTTAGATGGCTGATCTTTCTTAACAGTCTTCTCAACTTCATCATAAACAGTAACTTTCTTACCATCTACAACTTCTTTGATTCTCTTACCATCTTTGTCTTTCTTTGCAACTTTAGCAGTTACTGTAACTTCATCGTAGTTATCTTTCTCTTTCACTGCCATTGTGATCAAGCTCTCAGCGATCTTACGGATCTCTTTTGCTCTTGCTTCTGTTGTCTTGATCTTACCGTTATATAATAACTGTGTTACCTGATTACGAAGTAACGCTTTTCTTGCTGCCTGCTTCTTTCCAAGCTTTCTATACATTGCCATGATGTATTTCCTCCTTCACTTTGCTTACTAAACCTTCGGCTTAAGTGTTCTCTTATTCTAATTATTCTTCTCCGTTATTCAATGAAAGACCTAATTCTTTTAACTTATTCAGTACTTCTTCCAAAGACTTACGTCCTAAGTTACGAACTTTCATCATATCTTCCGGAGTCTTGCTTGTCAGCTCTTCTACAGTATTAATACCTGCTCTCTTTAAGCAGTTAAATGAACGAACGGATAACTCCAATTCATCAATGTTCATCTCTAATACTTTTTCTTTCTCGTTGTCTTCTTTCTCTACCATTACTTCTGCCGATTTGGCATTCTCTGACAGATCAATAAACAAACTTAAATGCTCACTTAATACTTTTGCAGCTAAGCTTACTGCCTCGTCCGGAGCCAATGTACCATTGGTATATACGTCTAATGTAAGCTTATCATAATCTGTAATCTGACCTACACGAGTATTCTCTACTGTGAGATTCACACGCTCAACCGGTGTATAAATAGAATCGATTGCGATTACATCAATTGATGTATCCTCTTTCTTATTCTTGTCAGATCCAACATAACCTCTACCTTTTGTGATAGTAAGTTCCATATCAAATCTGGCATCTGGACCGCTTAATGTAGCGATTACCTGATCCGGATTCAAAATCTCAATATCACTATCTACATGAATATCTGCTGCGGTAATCACACCTTCGCCAACATACTCGATATAAGCCTGCTTTGGCTCATTAGAGCTGCTATTATTCTTAATTGCCAATTCCTTGATGTTCATGATAATCTCTGTCACATCTTCTTTTACGCCCGGGATTGAGCTAAACTCATGTAAAACACCTTTGATTTTTACATAGCTAACAGCGGAACCCGGCAAAGATGATAACATAATTCTTCTCAAAGAGTTACCAAGGGTTGTACCATAGCCTCTCTCTAAAGGTTCTACTACAAATTTACCGTATCTGTTGTCTTCTGAAATCTCTGCGATCTCAATTCTTGGTTTTTCGAATTCAAACACGTTCGGAACCTCCTTTAGGTTTCATAATCTACCGATTATTGACTACTTAGAATATAACTCGACGATAAGTGTTTCATTAACAGGAACATCGATCTGCTCTCTTAATGGTAACTCTGTAACAGTACCGCAAAGGTTCTCCTGATCAGACTCTAACCATGCTGGAACTAATCTTCCTGCTGTAACCTCTAAAATATCTTTGTATCTCTGTAAAGATTTGCTCTTCTCACGAATCTCAATCTTATCTCCAGCTTTTACTCTGTATGAAGGAATGTTAACACGCTTGCCATTAACTAATACATGCTTGTGATCTACGATCTGTCTAGCTTCCTTACGAGTTCTGGCAAAACCTAAACGATATACAACATTATCCAATCTGCACTCTAAGAGAACCATTAAGTTCGGACCTGTTAATCCTTTCATTCTCTCAGCAGTTGCGTAAAGATTACGGAAAGGTTTCTCTAATACGCCATAGATGAACTTCGCTTTCTGCTTCTCACGAAGCTGTAAACCATACTCGCTCATCTTTCTATTTGCTCTAACTAACTGTCTATTTGATTTCTTATCAATTCCAAGAACTTGAGGCTCCATACCTAAAGATCTGCATCTCTTAAGAACTGGGGTTCTATCTACTGCCATCTAATTGTACCTCCTATTACACTCTTCTACGTTTTGGTGGACGACATCCATTATGTGGAACTGGAGTCACGTCACGAATACTCAATACTTCAAGACCTGCTGCCTGAAGCGCACGAATTGCTGCCTCACGACCAGAACCCGGTCCCTTAACCATAACGTCAACTTTCTTCAAACCGTGAATAAGAGCTGCCTTTGTTGCAGTCTCTGCTGCCATCTGTGCTGCGTAAGGAGTTGACTTCTTAGAACCCTTAAATCCTAACTCACCAGCACTTGCCCATGAAAGTGCATTACCTTCATTATCGGTTAATGTAACAATTGTATTATTAAAAGATGACTGAATGTGTGCCTGTCCGTGTTCAACGTTCTTCTTAACACGCTTCTTTGTCACTTTTTTTGTAACTTTAGCCATTAAACTTAACCTCCTGCTAAAAATAAATAAAATCTAATCTATCAAAAATTACTTTTTCTTATTTGCTACGGTTCTCTTAGGACCCTTGCGAGTTCTAGCATTTGTCTTAGTCTTCTGTCCACGGACTGGTAATCCCTGTCTATGACGTTTGCCACGGTAGCAACCGATCTCCTGTAAACGCTTAATGTTCAAAGCGATCTCTCTACGTAAATCACCTTCTACCATCTGTGTCTCGTTGATAATCTCGCTGATTTTCTTTACTTCATCATCAGTAAGATCACGAACACGGGTATCAGGATTAACATTTGCTTCTTTTAAAATACGCTGAGATGATGTGAGTCCAATACCATAAATGTAAGTAAGACCGATCTCAATACGTTTTTCTCTTGGTAAATCTACACCTGAAATACGAGCCATTGTGACTGTGCACCTCCATAAATTAATACTTTTTTCTTCACTGTGAATACGAAAAAGCCTTGACGTATCCGTATGTATATTACAAACGGGTGAAATGCATACGTGTTACTTTCTATATTCATTCTATTGATATGTTGCATAGGCTAATGACAACCTACGCTACAGCCGCTTTCTAAATCATCTTCCATACTAATAATGATAATATAGAAGGAACTTCACACTGGGAATACAGTGCTACTTTGGTTACTAAGCTTCGAAGGTTACGGATGGGCTATCATCTATCCCTGTCTCTGCTTATGTTTTGGGTTCTCACAGATAACTCTGATACGACCTTTTCTTTTAATGATTTTGCACTTATCGCAAATTGGTTTTACGGATGCTCTAACCTTCATTAAAATCTCTCCTTTCAAAACTGTATCGCCAACTTTCTCTGTAAAAAGTCCGCTACGAATAACTATTCTAACATCTATACTCTTTCATTGCAAGTAATTTTTTTGATTTCTACAAAAAAATTCCTTTATTTTACTTTTCTCTCCATTTGATTCTGCCCTTTGTCAAATCATACGGAGATAATTCCAATGTAACTTTATCGCCCGGTAAAATTTTAATGTAGTTCATTCTGAGCTTTCCACTAATATGTGCTAACACTTCATGTCCATTCTCTAATTCAACCTTAAACATTGCATTTGGCAACTTTTCAACTACAGTTCCTTCAATTTCAATAACATCTGCTTTTGACATATCATCAATCCTCCTGTTTTATAATCTCATTTATCAAAACTCTGCACCGTTTCTTCTATATTAAAGTGCGATACCGGGAGCCTGCGAAAGAATTTCCGGCTCTCCATCCGTAATCAAAATTGTATTCTCATAGTGGGCGGACGGCATCAGATCTGCTGTAACTACAGTCCAGTCATCATCTTCCCAATATACTTCCTTGACACCCATGTTGATCATAGGTTCCACTGCAATCGTCATTCCTGCACGTAATTTCATTCCGCGGCGTAACCCCGCAAAATTAGGCACTTCCGGTTCTTCATGCAACTTCGATCCGACACCATGTCCGACCAGATCCCTTACAACTGAATAACCATACGATTCCGCATATTTTTGAACTGCTCTGCCGATATCAACAATATGATTGCCGGCAACTGCCTGCTTTATACCTTCAAAAAATGACTGCTTCGTAACCTCTACCAGCTTTTTCACCGAGTCCGGTACTGCCGGCATGATCAACGTTCTTGCAGCATCGGAATGATATCCTTTATAGATAACACCTGCATCTAAACTCACAATATCATCTTCCTGTATGATCCGTTTCTCATTTGGTATTCCATGAACCACTTCTTCATTAATAGAAACACAAATTGATGCCGGATATCCATTATAATTCAAGAAGGATGGTACACATCCAAAGCTTCTTATAATCTCTTCCCCAATTTGATCTACCTGTAAAGTAGACATTCCTGGTTTTACCTGTTTTGCCAGTTCATCATGTGTGATGGCGAGAATTCTTCCCGCCTCACGCATGAGTTCAATTTCTGCACTTGACTTAATTGAAACTGCCATTGTTATTCACCTAAAATCTTAACAATTGCCGCAAAGACATCATTCATATCCTGTGTTCCGTCTACTTCAGCAATAATTCCTTTTTTCGTATAGTAATCGATCAATGGCTGTGTCTGCTCATGATATACAGCAAGTCTGTTCTGAACTGTTTCCGGCTTGTCATCATCACGAATGATCAGATCTCCACCACAAGTATCACATTTACCCTCTACTTTTGTTGGGCTATACACGATATGATAAGTTGCTCCACAACCTACACATGCTCTTCTTCCACCCATTCTGCGAACGATATTCTCATCCGGAACTTCTACATTGATCGCATAGTCAACGCTTTCACCAATTGCAGTTAAAGCCTTGTCTAACGCTTCTGCCTGTGGAATTGTTCTTGGGAATCCGTCTAATACATATCCTTTTGCACAATCCGGCTCTTTGAAACGATCAATCACAAGATCTACAACCAACTCATCTGGCACAAGCAATCCCTTATCCATATACTCTTTTGCTTTTGCACCAAGTTCAGTTCCGTTCTTAATGTTTGCGCGGAAAATATCCCCTGTTGAAATGTGTGGAATACCGTACTTTGCAGCGATCATTTTAGCCTGTGTTCCCTTGCCGGCTCCTGGAGCTCCTAACATGATAATCTTCATAACCTCTTCCTCCTTTTTATATGAAATCTTCTCTATGAACGTACGAAAGCTGCGCCTATTATACCAATAAACGCAGTTTTCGTGTTTCTTATATTTAATTATTCAGGAATCCGGAATAATTACGTACTAACATCTGCGACTCCAACTGCTTCATTGTCTCAAGGATTACTCCTACGATAATGATCAGTGAGGTTCCTCCAAACGAAACATCCGCTTTGAATGCACCGTTAAAGAAGATTGGAATCAATGCAACGATCAATAACCCGATTACACCGATCAGAACAATGTAGTTCAGAATCTTATTCAGATAATCCTGTGTCGTTTTACCCGGACGAATACCCGGAATAAAACCACCGCTCTTCTTCATATTATTTGCAACCTCTATTGGATTGAAGGTAATAGAAGTATAAAAATATGCAAAAATAATATTCAAAAGAATATAAACAATCAATCCTACGGATGCCCATGGATACTCCGCATTAAACCAGTAATTCTGATTCATTCCCTGCATGATCTTCTGAGCAGTTGTTCCTACATTCATATTAAACAAGTTAATCACAATAGAAGGAACCGATAACAATGAACTTGCAAAGATGATCGGAATAACACCTGCTGTATTCACTTTCAGCGGAATGTAGCTTGACTGACCACCAGCCATCTTTCTTCCCTGTACTTTCTTAGAATACTGAACCGGAATTCTTCTTTCTGCATCCTGCAAAATGATTACAAAAATTGTTGTGCCAATTACAACTGCAACAATAATACATACTGCAACAATTGCCTGCACAATATCTTTGCCCTTAACAAACATGATGTACAAGTTTGAAAAATCATTTGGCATACGTGAAACAATGTTGATCAACAGGATAATGGAAATACCGTTACCAATACCCTTATCTGAAATTCTTTCACCTAACCACATGATGATACAGCTTCCTGCTGTTAATGTAACAATAATTGTCAAAATTGTAAATACGCTCTTATCCTGAAGTGCACCCTGTCTTGAAAATCCAATTGAAAGACCTGCACTTTCAATAATCGCAAGACCAACCGATACATACCGGGTGATCTGGTTCATTTTCTTTCTGCCATCTTCGCCATCACGCTGCATCTCTTCTAATGCAGGAATTGCAATTGTCAATAACTGCATAATAATAGATGCTGTAATGTACGGTGTTACACTTAATGCGAATACTGACATAGACAAAAATGATCCACCTGTGAACGAGTCAATAAAACTATAAGAACTTCCTACAACACTTTGCAAATACTTCTGTACCTGGGCTACGTCAATGCCGGGAATCGGCAATTGACAACCCAGACGTACAACTAACAAAATCCAAAATGTGTAAAACATTCTTTTCCTTAACTGCTCGATCTTAAACGCATTTATTAAGGTTTTGAACATATTACATCACCTCTGCTTTTCCACCAAGAGCCTCAATTTTCTCTACTGCAGAAGCACTAAATGCGTTAGCCTTTACAGTAAGCTTCTTTGTCAACTCACCATTTCCTAAGATCTTAACGCCGTCTTTTGGATTGCTGACAATTCCTGCACCGATCAAAGTATCAACACATACTTCTGTACCATCTTCAAATACATTCAATGCAGAAACATTGATTGCAACGATCTCCTTTGAGCTTGGACATGTAAATCCTCTCTTAGGAAGTCTTCTATACAAAGGCATCTGACCACCTTCGAAACCAGGTCTTGTAGCTCCTGAACGAGCCTTCTGTCCTTTATGTCCCT
>OLNZ01000432.1_pt1 | contig 42328 bp, 35 predicted proteins | sample 1672981 | NCBI WGS metagenome assembly OLNZ01 (sample SAMEA3136743, study PRJEB25190) | human gut metagenome | biome: human gut; feature: human-associated habitat; material: faeces | place: Austria | collected 2013 | reverse complement strand
ATAATGTTATATTCAAAACAACCGGTTCATAACTTAATGTTTCGTGCGTCCGTCTTACTCACGCTGTGCAAGGGTTAGTTCAGGTACTCTTCGAGGGTAAGGTGATCAGATGTAATATCCTGTGCTGCCCGCTTCCCGACATAGCGAAAATGCCAGGACTCATACGAGTACCCTGTAATCTCCTCTTTTCCTTTGGGATAACGCAAGATAAATCCGTATTGTGCACAATTCTTCTGCAGCCACTTATTTTCTTTCGTCGTCTCCTGTGTATCATCTAACATCTGATTTCCTGCCGCTACAAGGTCTACGGTATACCCTGTTTCATGTTCGCTATATCCATATGGTGCGACCGTCAAGAGTGCATCTTCTTCAGCTTCTTTTTCATCCATTCCATTTCGCATGTTCTTGCGTATTTCCTGTTGCAACAATTGCTCCTGTCGTTCTTTTGTACGATATGCACTCGCAACAATAATAGAACAGCCTGCCTTCCCGGCATCTGCCAGCATGTCCTCCAGATCATCATACATGACCTTGGCAACCTGATGTCCATCCGGAAGCGTAGCAAGCGTAACCTCATATGTTTCCGGTAATGGATGACTCTTGTTGACAAGTAACAACAACGGATCTTTTCTCCGCTCCTCAAACACAGCCTTCCTATCTTCTTCTGTATTCTGCTGCATCGTTGGATTTTCCAGCGACGTCTGTTTTTCCGTTGTTAGTACGGTGCTACGGTTACTCCTTATTTTCTGATCGGATTCCATTGTATCCGATCGCATTTGATCTAATCTTTTTACTTCACAATATATTACACTTATAACAATACATGCTGCGATCCACGTCACGATCAGCGTACTCTTCTGCCATTTTTTCATATCACTGTTACCTCACTGTGCCTTTTGTGTATCTATTATACCATTATAAAAATCCGATTCTTCTGAACCCATAACTGCATATACAAAATTCTGATTTTCAAAATCCATGATCCAATCTATTTCAATACGAATACCATCATCTCCCGACCCAAATTGTGCAACACCAACCAATTGCTCTAGTTCCCACTCATTGTTATAGTCTGAATTGTCATAGGTCTGTATTGAAACATCCTCTTCTATATTCAAATACGCCAGATATTTTTTCACCCATTGTTCCATATAATGAGATGTCCTACTCTCCTTCTTTATGCGAAATTCATCAAATATCAGTTGCAACTCGTCATCTTTTTCATTTGAATCTGTATCAAATGTAATACTGTAAATCTTATAAGAAGAAGCATCCAATATCATATGAACTGTATTATATTTTTTGATCGTTGCCTGAACCTCCCATACATACAGCACCTTTCCTAAATAATTATTATTTGTATACGCATTTAACTGGATAAATTCATATTTCCATTGCGTATTATCGTCCATAATATCCGGAATCAAATTCTGTTTCACAAGCTCCCCGGTCTGTTGTCGTATCTGTGTAAACAATTCCTTGTCTACGGCATTACTAATCTCTCCAGCTGCCTTGTTTACAACACATGTCTGATTGCCACTCTCCAATCCCTGTCCTAATATCCGAATTCGATCTATCACTTTAATTCCCTGATTCATAGTCTCGGTCTGTTCCTGTGTATATGTGGATATCCGGTTAAGTGTTCCTGCATCTACACGTTGGGCTGCATATTCCGGTAAAAATGCCACGACCAAAACCGTTGCTATCGTCACAAATATAACTCCTAGCCATGTATAAAACCGCATTTACCCAACCTCCTTTGAAAATATCACTGTCATACTTGTCCCGGCATCCGGTTCACTTTTCATGTCCCACCTTGCACCATGCAGCTTCACGATCTGATTACACAGTGTCATGCCAAGACCCGCTCCGCCCTCTTTTCTTGAGCGGGATTTATCCACCATAAAAAATGCTTCTGTGATCTTAGCTAACGATTCCGCTGTCATTCCACGTCCTTCATCTCTGACCGTGATCGCATATCCATCCGGCAGGTTCTTTCCCTCGAGCCATATCGTATTCCCCGGTTTCGATGCCTTTTTGCTGTTATCGATCAGATTGGCAAACAACGAGACAAGCAGATCCTTTTCCCCATATACTTTTCCGGGTTCCACCTGTTTTTTTAATGTCATTCCTCTATCTAACACACCGACTTCCGCTAAATCAAATACTGTTTCGATCAGGAAGCCGGCCTCCATCTCTACAAACTCAAACTCCTGTTTTTTCATAACAAGTAATTCCATTAATTTGAAGGACAGTGCCTCTAATCGTTTTCCCTGTGAGTATATATAATCCGATGCTTTCATCCGCTCTGCCTCTGTCAGATTCATGGAACGCAGCATATCCGCATATCCCATGATCGATGTAAGCGGTGTTTTCAATTCATGCGCAAATGCCGCCGTAAACTCCTCCTGCCGTTTTGCCTGTTCCTCCAAACGTTGCATACGGATCTGCAGCTCATCTGCCATCTGGTTAAAATCGTCAGCAAGCATACCGACTTCATCCCAGCTTTTTACAATTGCACGGCTTTCCAATCTGCCTTTTGCAAACTGTGTTGTCACTTTCGATAAATGCCGGACCGATCGTGTCAAAAAATATGATAACACAACCGCAACGATCAGAGCACCGCATAATACAACTGCCATAACAACCCGGTATGTCTGAAGCATCCGGCTGCGTTCCTCATATATATGCGTAATATCTGTAATGGTTTCTAACCGTATTTCATCATTCAGCCATTTATTATTGATCATACTCATGACACACAACAAATATTGATCATTTTCCCTGTACACCTGATATCCGCTTTGCTCTAATGTCACCTTCTGAAACAAAGATGAATCTGCTGCATTTGTTTCTGTATTGTGAAGTATCTTCTGATTGCCGGAATATATCACCTTGCATTTTGCATTCACTAATAGAATCTGTGTATCCTGTAACTGCATTCCCTGTCTTACCGAATTCATAATATCCGTAATCTCATCTTCCTCATTCTTCTGGTTGGCAGAATCACCGGAAAATGTATTCAATGCCGTTTCTAATGTGAATTTTACCATCTGATTCTCATTTTTACCTATCTCCACTTCCCGCTGCCATGCTGTTTGAAATGACGTCCGGATCAACAAAGTTCCAAACACCCCGAACGATATAGAAACCAACACCAGCATGCTAAGGAACACCTTGCCGTATAACCGCATGCTATACCTCCAACCGATATCCTACTTTATAAACAGATTTTATCTTGCCTTCCCATCCTAATTTCTTCCGTAACCGCTGAACATGCAGATCTACGGTACGACTATCCCCAAGATAATTACTCTCCCACACATTTTCATATATTGTCTCGCGATACAACGCAATATTCTTATTTCTGACAAACAGAAGTAATAACTCGAACTCTTTCATTGTCAGCAGGATCTGCTTTCCATCCTGTAAAACCACACGGGACGGAATATCAATCGTAACATTTTCCACCTGTAATACATCCTCTGTCTTATGATACCGACGCAGCACCGTCTCTACTCTTGCAAGCATTTCCACGATCTCAAACGGTTTTGTAATATAATCATCCGCACCGGCCCGCAATCCCTGTACCCGCTGGTTCAGCTCTCCCATTGCTGTAATAAAAATTACCGGAATCTCCATTGTCTTAATATAGGCAAGCAGTTCATATCCATCCATTCCCGGCAGCATAATATCTAACAGAATAAGGTCAAACCGTTCCTGACTGATAATATCCGCCGCCTCATTTCCATCAAATGCACATACGCAGCTATAACCTGCCTTCACCAGATTCATACGGATCAAATCTGAAATTGGTTCTTCATCTTCCACGATCAAAATCTTTATCATACTTCTATCCTCTATCATCAAATATATTTTGGAAACATCCATGCATAAGTCAACAATTCCAATATTGTCTGAAATATACTGTTTCAAAAGATATATATATTGCAATAATGTATCATAATTGTATCATCGCTGTCTCTCATCTCACGACTTCGTCATTCGATGATGGACAGTCGCCAAATACAAATTTTCGTGCAAGCACGAATTTGTACTTGGCTCGTTGTCTACACAAAAAGCCGTTAGAAAAATTCTAACGGCTTAGATATGCTATATCGTGAATACAGATTAAAGACTTGCCTCTAATGTCTTACGAATCTCCTTAATGAAGTTCTCTGAATTCAATACGGTTGGATTCTCGATCGTTGTGATCAATGCAAGATCCTTTGTCATCTTGCCCGCCTCAATTGTTCCGAGCGTGGCTGCCTCTAACTTATCCGCAAATGTCATAAGTTCCGGAATATTGTCTAACTCACCACGTTTGCGGAGAGCACCTGTCCATGCGAAGATTGTTGCAACAGAGTTCGTAGAAGTCTCTTCACCCTTCAAATGCTTATAATAATGTCTCTGTACCGTTCCATGTGCTGCTTCATATTCATATACTCCGGATGGAGATACCAATACGGAAGTCATCATGGCAAGCGAACCAAATGCACTGGATACCATGTCAGACATTACATCACCATCATAATTCTTGCAGGCCCAGATAAATCCACCTTCTGCCTTCATAACACGGGCTACTGCATCATCGATCAATGTATAGAAATATTCAATACCTTCTGCCTTGAATCTCTCATCATATTCCGCATCATAGATCTCCTGGAAGATATCTTTAAATCTATGATCATATTTCTTAGAAATCGTATCTTTGGTTGCAAACCATACAGACTGCTTCGTATCCAAAGCATAATTAAAACATGCTCTTGCAAAACTTGAGATTGAATCATCCAAGTTATGCATACCCTGAATCACACCAGGACCCTTGAATTCATGAATTGTCTCACGGATCTCTGTTCCATCTTCGCCGGTAAATACCAATTCTGCTTTTCCTGCGCCCGGAACACGGATCTCTGCGTTCTTATACACATCACCATATGCATGTCTTGCTAATGTGATCGGCTTCTTCCAGTTCTTCACACATGGTTCAATTCCCTTTACAACAATTGGAGCACGGAATACAGTTCCGTCTAATGCAGCACGGATTGTTCCGTTCGGTGACTTCCACATCTCCTTGAGATTATATTCTGTCATACGGGCAGCATTTGGAGTAATGGTTGCGCATTTGACTGCCACGCCATATTTCTTAGTTGCTTCCGCAGAATCAATCGTAACCTGATCGTTTGTCTCGTTACGATACTCTAAGCCCAAGTCATAATACTCTGTCTTCAGATCAATAAATGGTAATAACAACTCATCCTTGATCATCTTCCACAAAATTCTTGTCATCTCGTCTCCGTCCATCTCAACCAACGGAGTTGTCATCTTAATCTTATCCATTGTTGTCCTCCTAAATATATATTCCCCCGGAAAATGTTTCCCCTAAACCGATTCGTCATTCACTGACGTCCTCAATTCCTACATTCTCCGTATTGTATTTTTCAGAAAAATAAGCCATATGATTCATATGACTTATCTTCCAAAATACATATTCAATCTTCTATAGAATAACAGAAAATCACACTTCTGGCAACTTTACATTTAAAGTTTTTGCATTCTCTGTAATGACTTTCACTAACTCGTCATCCGTGATCGAAGTAACACGACCTTCCTCATATTCCTTATCCACCCATTCCTTAACGGCTATTACTAACGGAGCATTCTTATCAATCTTCTCCTCCGGATGCAGACGGTAATGTGTATTGATCCAATGTGCAATTCCGGCAAGACCGGATGTATTGGATACTGCTACCTGTGCCGGACGGTTCAGGAATTTCGCAGTATCAAAGATATTATAGATCTCCTCATTTTTCAACAATCCATCCGCATGGATTCCTGCTCTTGTTATGTTGAAATTCTTACCAACAAATGGTGTCTGTTCCGGAATATGATATCCCAATTCTTTCTGATAATACTCTGCAATCTCTGTAATAACCGTGGTATCGGCGCCATTTAAGTTACCTCTTAACTGTGCATACTCAAAGATCATTGCCTCTAACGGTGTATTACCGGTACGTTCTCCAATACCAAATAATGAACAGTTGACACCGCATGCACCATACAGCCAGGCGGTTGTGGAATTCGTTACCGCCTTATAGAAGTCATTGTGACCATGCCACTCTAACATCTCACTTGGCACACCTGCATGTTTGATCAGACCGTAGATCGTACCCTGCACAGAACGTGGAATTACGGCTCCGGCAAAATTGACACCATATCCCATCGTATCACAGGCACGAATCTTGATCGGAATCTTATATTCATCCATCAATTTCATAAGTTCAGAACAAAATGGAACTACAAATCCATAGAAATCTGCTCTGGTAATATCCTCCAAATGACATCTTGGACTGATACCAATCTCCAGACAATCCCGGATAACCGACAAATACTGCTCTAACGCCTGCTTTCTGGTCTTCTTCATCTTATAGAATATATGATAATCGGAACAACTGACCAGAATGCCGGTCTCCTTGATTCCGATATCCTTTACCAGTTCAAAGTCTTTCTTTGAGGCACGAATCCAGCTTGTCACTTCCGGGAAACGATATCCTCTCTCCAGACATTTATATACTGCATCCCGGTCTTTCTTGCTATATAAGAAAAACTCACTCTGACGGATCAGTCCATTCGGGCCACCTAAGCGATGCAGATAATCATAGATCGTAACGATCTGTTCTGTTGTATATGGTTCTCTTGACTGCTGTCCATCACGAAATGTCGTATCCGTAATCCAGATATCCTTCGGCATATTGTGCGGAACAATTCTCTCGTTAAATGCAATCTTCGGTATCTCATCATATGGAAAAAGGTTGTGAAATACATTCGGCTTCTCAACATCTACCAAATGATACATATGCTCTTCTAACTCTAATAAATTGGTCTTGTCATTACTTACTACTAATCGATTCTCCATATCTTTATCCTCTCTTTCGTAACGCCTATTTTATGGGAATTCCGCATTTCTGTCAATGAACGCGCCCTAACAAAATGTATTTTTCTAACAATTTTAATGCATATTATTAAGTTTGAGTCTGTATTTTCATTAAAATGTAAAGTGAATTATTCTTTATCTTAATTTTATTAACTTAATATATTCTCAAACTTTATTTTTATAAATATTTTCCATCAATACTTGATATTATTATGCATCATCTTTGTTTACACCTTTATTTTCATAGTCTTATATGAATAAAACATATGTATTTCCTTATTCTTAGAGCACTTAAAAAAATAAACCACGCATATCGCGTGGTTTTTTCAACATCAGATCACTCCGGTTGAGCGTAATATAAAGATTGTTGCAGTCAAAGTTACAGATGACAACAAGGTCGTCATCACAACGATACCGGATGCCAATACTCCGTCATTGTTCATATTCTTTGCCATAATATAAGAACTTACCGTTGTCGGCGCTCCTGTTAAGATTAACAAGGCAACCATCTCTTCATTCCGGAATCCCATCGCAACCGCAACCGGAAGGAAGATTCCCGGTATGATCACCAACTTAATAATCGATGCAACCAGAGTTGGCTTCCATTTCTTAAGGGCTGCTCCGGTCGAGAATCCTCCGCCAATAGCGATCAGGGCAAGTGGTGTGGACAAGCTGGCAACACTTGTCAATGCCTTCTCAATAATAACCGGAAACTGCACCTTCAACAATGCAAACGGAATACCCGCCACAATACCGATAATGATCGGATTGGTTACAATTCCTTTCAAGGTCTTCTTAATGACCGCTTTCTTATCTGTATCGCCTGCATTGGCGCTCCTCATCAACACGATAACAGAGAAAATGTTAAACAGGGGAATTGACGCAACGATCATCATCGGAACCAGCCCCGAACTTCCGTATATATTCTGTGCAAACGCAATTCCAAGGATTGCCGCACTCCCCCGGAAACTTCCCTGTACAAAGCTTCCGATCATACTCTTATCTTTTATAAAAATCTCAGCCAGCAACCAGGTCGCACCGAAAAAAATACAGGTTCCAAAGAAACAGAACAATACAAACTTCAGACTGAAATCATTGGATAAGTCTGCACCGGCAATATCTTTGAACACAAATACCGGCAATGCAACCTTAAATACTAACTTATCCGCTACGCTTACAAAATCGTCTGTCAGAAAATGAATCTTCTTAAGCCACCAGCCAAGTATCATAACAAGAAAGATTGGCATCGTTGCATTCAGACTATATATAAAATTATTCACTGCCTATTCCTCCGTATCGTCCTCATCATCGTCTCTGTCTTTCAATCCTAACAACAGCAACGTAATGACAACGATGATCGAAACGATCATGCAGATAGCGATCAGCCATGGCTTGGAATTATCTCCGGTTGCCACCATTCCTATCAAATAATTATACATATATTACACCTTCTATTCTGGATAATAGTCTTTCACAACATCCGGATCCGGAATTGCTTTCTTTGTTGATCCTGCAAAATTCCGAACTTCCACCATTGCTTTGTTGATCGGGATATTCGTTCCCGCACCTGCAACACATCCACCGGGACATCCCATACCTTCAATCAGACATCCATTCTTCTTACCGGCCTTAGCAAGCATTAACATCTTACGACATTCATCCAGACCTTCTGCATGTTCAATATGCACTTCTGTTCCCGGATAATACTCCTTGATACACGCTTCGATTGCCTTCGCAACACCTCCGGCAACCGCATATCCACGTCCTGCACCGGTCGCATCTTCTACCGGAACACCAACCTTAAAATCATCAAATTCAATATCCTGTGCAATAAACATTGCGTCTAATTCTTCAAACGTGATAACAAAATCCACATCACTCCGAACAGTACGACGCATAGCCTCTAATTTCTTTGCAGCACATGGTCCTATAAATACAACAGAAGAATCCGGGTGTTCTTTCTTGATCACTCTTGCGGTTGCTACCATCGGCGTCAACGCATTCGATATCTTATCAATTGTTTCCGGAAAATGTTTCTTACTTAACATTGCCCATGACGGACAACAGGAAGTCAACAGGAATGGTAACTTACCGGTTGCCACTTCTTCCACATAATGCTGCGCCTCTGTCATGGCTCCCATATCGGCTCCCATCGCAACCTCATATACCCCTGCAAATCCCAGTTTCAATAAAGCTGCCTTGATCTTATCCGGTGTTGCATATGGACCGTACTGACCGACAAATGCCGGTGCGATTGCCACATAAATCTCTCTTCCGGAACGAAGTGCCCGGATCAACTGGAATATCTGGGATTTGTCTGCAATTGCTCCGAATGGACAGTTGACCATACACATACCACAGGATACGCATTTCTTCTCATCAATCTTTGCACGTCCTAATTCATCGCTTACGATGGCATTCGCACCACAGGCATCTGCACACGGACGACGCTTATGGGAAATCGCATCATATGGACAGATGCTCTTACACTTTCCACACTTGATGCAGATATTCTTATCAATCACCGATTTGCCATTCTCCATACGGATCGCACCAACCGGACACACTTCCTTACAAGGATGCGCAACACAGCCTTTACACTGATTGCTTACCTCATATACATTATGCTCACAGGCATTGCAGGCAGCCGGAATGACCTGCATAAGCGGTGGTTCGTAATATTTCTCATCAATATTACTCTCCTCTATACCCTGGGTCAGATGTACCGGCTTGTCCTCCGGGCGAAGGGACATACCCATTGCCAAACGGATCCGTTCTCTTGTGATTGCCCGTTCCCGGTAGATGCTCTCACAATACTGCGGAGTATCTCCCGGTGTTATTCGATATGGAATCGCCTCAATATCATCAATGATATTCTCTGAATTATATGCAAGATTAGCAACTTCTGTAAATACCTGCTTTCGGATTCGTTTCACATTGGTTAATATACTTCTCACTTCGTCCTATGCCTCCTTTTATTTTCGTCACAATTATATATATTCTAGCATAAAACGGTTTACTTTACCACTCCCTCTTTCTGTCTTTTTATCAATTTCCGCTCCGGATCTAAGTAATAGACGAATACGACAAAAATGCCGATAATGAATATTCCAATTATCATTCTGTGCCACCACGCAACTGCATTCTGCATCAATACAATTCCCATCGCAATGGATACTGCCGCCGCAAATACATATTTGGCAAATGGAAAATACAACCCTTCTACGGAATGTTCCTGTTTCTTTGCTAATCTTCCTGCAAAATATAAGAATACAGCCGCAATTGCAATATATAATAATACATATCCGATATAATTTGATACATTGGATGCATTGTAAAATGCAGAAAACTGGGCCGGTGCCGTTACATTATAATCCGACGAATGAACGTATTCCATTGCAGAATCAAAGAAGATCTCCGGCTTCTTTAGATCATATATGTATTCCCCTTTTGCATTTATGCTGCCCCCTAAAGGCGCGTGTAATGTGAGCAGATTATTGATCGTGCGACCAACTGCCCCACACCGATCCAATACCGTATTCACCATATGAATTGCACACAGGAAGCTTGCAGCCACAGGCATTCGAAGTACACCATTTGGTATCAGTACTTCAATCCAGCGAATCAATCCATACACCATAAGCAGATAAGAACAACTTATGATCGTAAGTCCCCATATGGCCCGGCCGCCCCAATATATATTAATGGATGCTCCTTGTAACACTCCAAAAAATTGACTTTGAATCATAAATGTAGAGATAATAACCGGTAATATCAGCATCACACAATCCCGAATGGTTTCATACCGATACCGGGCTTGCCTGCTAACCGGCAGTTTTGCCATGAATTCTCTTCCCGATACCGTTCTTTCTTTGTAGCTTTGTATTAATTTGCGACCTAACAGCCAGATGATCTGAGCGATAACCACTCCACCAATATACCAGGATATGATCTCTCCAGCACCAATGTCTAAACTATTATATACAAGACTCACCGCATCCTCTATCCGATTGACCGAATAAGAATGTACCACATCTATACTTTGTGTAATACCCCAAAACAAACTGTACCCCTTGCACTGGACAATCCACCAGATACAGTTTGCCACCAAAAAGAATAGGTTCTCTTTCCATTCTATCCGGAACAGGCAGGACGCTTCCTGATACGCCCGTTTACGCGTAATCCGGATACATTTTTGTTCTTTCTCCTTTGATATAGATGTAAATCCCAAATGCAATACGTAAAATGTAACAGCTGCTATCACAACAGCCACAATACATCCCTTTACGATCGTCTTTCCCTCTATGTGAGCCGTTTGATAATCCCCTACAAACACAAGCCCTAAAGCTGCAATTCCTGCCAGAATGGAAACAAACACATCCATTCCCGTTGTGTAAAAGAATCTGCCTTTGGAATATTCTCTTCTTCGTGCAATCCATATAATAGCAAATATACCGATCACAATCTCTGCCACCTTGATTGCCATACAGGTTCCCACGGAATATCCCGGTTCCGTTTGCTGTGAAAATGCACCGGACATCTGTTCAGATAACGCAAATGGATTGATAATATAATAAAGAATACGAGCCACCTTAAACACCGATATGTCATAGCTGGTCTCTTCCACCATATCAAAAAATGGATCCCCAAGATAATAGAAAAAGTCTATCACCCAATAATACCAATAAATGAATCCGCATGCTGCAAGAGCTCCAACTACTTTATGCTTAGATGCGACCATCCAAAAAGAAAACCATACATACAATATTAAGACAATTAATACTTGCACCAAAAGCATTCCGCACAGATCCGCATTTGCCCTCTCTATACACGAAGAATCAATGGTTCCAAGTCCTTTGCTCTCCACAATTCTCTGGTACAGTTGATTATATCTTGTCTGCACAAGCAATAACCCAATACCCTCGAATACATAAGCAGCAATTACAATTCCTCCCATTACAAAGAATGGCTGCAGGGTCCATTTACGTCCTTTCACTGGTGTTGTCAGAAGGAATTCCTTTGTCTGTCCCCTCTGATATTGCATGTAATATATTCCCCATGCCACAAACAGCAATAATAACATGAAGAAAAGATTCGTATTACCGATCTCATACGCCCCTTCTGTCTGCACCTGTGCTATCAGTTCAAAACCATCTGTATTTAACTGAAAGGTATGATTGGCAGCCTGTTCTGTAACCATACGCTCAATCTTTTGCTCCATACCTTCTCCGGTAAATGCCAGACCGGAATCATATCCTGCATATAAGACATTGAATATAACCAGAAGTAGCGCAACCACAGCAACACCGATATAGAAATTCTTTAATTGTCTGGCAATCTTCCTATTCTCTTTCATAGCAACCCCTCCTGTCATCTCTGATCCGTCTCTTCCGGCAGCACATCCCTTTTTTCTTCTAACGTAACAAACAATTCCTCTAAAGAAATATCCAATGGCTCGATCAGACTGGCACCTGCCTTACGCAGCTGTTGTGCAAATGATTCATCATAATCTTTCACTACGATCGTATAGATACTTCCCACATTACTGATTCTCATAATCTGTGGCATATTGTATACGGTCTGCGATGCCCCGCCTTCAAATACAATGTTTAACTTGGTCAGTTCGCATTTCATGTCTTCCATTGCCATCTGCCTCTCTACAACACCCTGATGCAGCATTGTAACAGAATCGCAGATCCGTTCTAATCCTTCCAGATTATGAGAACTGATCAACACGCCAATCTCTCTTTGCTCTACTTCCTGCACTAACAGATTATAGAAGTTTGCCTTCGCTACCGGATCTAACCCAGACGTTGGTTCGTCCAAAATCAGATAATCCGGCTCTTTTGCCGTCTCTAACATAAATGCCAGCCGCATCTTCTGTCCTTTTGACAACGAGTAGATTCTTTTGGTCACAGGAAGTTCAAAGATCTCATTCCAGCTATTGAACTTCTCTACATTGAACTTCGGGTAGAATATCTCATACATCCGAACCATCTGTTTGATCGTATTCGTGCCAATGTACTCGTTGTAATCTGCAACATAGCCAATTCGTTCTTTCACCTTCGGATTATCAAATACCAGTTCTCCATCATATCGGATCTCTCCCGCATCTGTTCGATAGATTCCCGTCATACATTTGATCAAAGTGGTCTTACCCGCACTGTTCTCACCGATCAATCCATGAATCTCTCCCGGCATTACCGTAAGACTGACATTCTTTAATACCGGAACGTTATTGTAACCCTTATCCACATTCTTAACTTCTATCATATACTCATCTCCTCATAAATCTCCTTCACCAGTTCCACAATATGTTCCCGGTTATAACCCATCATCTTAAGTTCCATAATCTCGGTTGTAAGCTGCTTGCGGATCTCCATTATCTTTGTCTCGTCAGGCTTAACTGTAATCTCATCTGCAATAAATGTCCCCTTGCCCCGGATCGTCATAATCATATGCTGCCGCTCTAATTCCTGATATGCCTTTGCCACTGTACCCGGTGTAATCTTTAATTCCAATGCTAACTTCCTGACAGATGGAATTGCATCCATCGGCTTCAGATAGCCCTTCATGACCGCAAACTTCATCTGCTCTACAATCTGTTCATAGATTGGCTTGCTGCCTTTGAAATCTAATGTAATCATTCCAGTCCTCCTTTCCAACATACTCCCTGGCATCGTAATGTCTGAATCTAATTCTGCATCCGATGTCACTTGTGTATTATTCCCGCTGTTCCAACTGTACCACTTGTTATAGTACAGTTGTATCATGTATAGACCATATTGTCAAGGGTATACGCATCATTTATATGATAACTTTCAAGTATCACAATATGAAAGAAAGATATTTCATCTACAGATTGTATTTTTTTATGTACAAAAAGAATGATTGGTACTATAATATAGAAAGTTTATGCTAAGAATTTTCTTATGCAATTTAGAAGGAGGAGCATCCTATTATGAGACAGTTTAACAAATCTCACAAATTAGATCATGTATGTTATGACGTGAGAGGCCCGGTTGTAGAAGAAGCCAACCGTATGATTGAAGATAACATTGATATATTGAAGTTGAATATCGGTAATCCATATCCATTTGGATTCAATGCACCAAATGAGATCATTCAGGATATCCGTTACAATTTATTGGAATCCCAGGGATATTCCGATTCCAAGGGAATATTCGGTGCCAGAAAAGCGATCATGCAATATTGCCAGTTAAAGAACATCCCGAATGTCGGAATCAACGACATTTATACCGGTAATGGTGTTTCCGAATTGATCACACTGAGTATGCAGGGATTATTGGACGATGGCGACGAGATCTTAGTTCCCGCACCGGATTATCCGCTTTGGACTGCCGCTGCAAACTTGGCAGGCGGCAAACCGGTTCACTACATTTGCGATGAACAGGCAAACTGGTATCCGGATATTGCCGATATGGAAAGTAAGATCACCGATCGTACAAAAGGTATTGTCATTATCAACCCGAACAATCCAACCGGTGTTCTCTATCCGAAAGAGATCCTCGAAGAGATTGTGGAACTTGCAAGAAAATACGAATTAATTATCTTTGCGGATGAGATCTACGATCGTCTTGTGATGGATGGCAAGAAACATGTCAGCATTGCCTCTCTCGCACCGGATCTGATGTGTATTACTTTCAACGGTCTATCCAAGTCTCACCGCATTGCCGGATACCGGAGTGGCTGGATGAGCTTAAGCGGTGACAAATCAAATTGCAAAGGTTACATAGAGGGACTTAACATGTTATCCTCCATGCGTCTGTGTGCAAATGTTCCGGCTCAGTCCATTATCCAGACAGCACTCGGCGGAATACAAAGTGCAGACGAATTGTTGTTACCGGGCGGAAGAATCTACGAACAGCGTGAATATATTTATAAGGCATTAAATGATATTCCGGGTGTCAGTGCCGTTAAACCGGATGCTGCATTTTACATCTTTCCAAAATTAGATGTGAACAAATTCAATATTACGAATGATGTACAGTTCGCATTAGACTTCTTGCGTCAGAAACATGTACTGGTTGTACAGGGCAGCGGTTTCAACTGGCAGGAGCCGGATCACTTCCGTATTGTATATCTGCCACAGTTAGATGATCTGAAAGTCGCAATCGGAAGACTTCGTGATTTCCTTGCAACATATCAGCAATAATTGGAAAAATGTTAAGAACCTCAGCATAAGCTGAGGTTCTTGTTATATATCTCTATTCTCTATTTTCTACAGACCCTTTGCACAATTCTCACTCCTAAGAATCCAAACAGACTTCCAAGCAATGCCCCTGCCAATACATCCGATGGGAAATGTACATACAGATACAGTCTCGAAAATGCCATTAAGGCTGCACACACTCCGGCAATCACCTTATATCTCCTCTTCACCGGCATCATACAGACCACAACGAAGAATTCAAATGCCGCCATCGTATGCCCGGAAGGAAACGAATAATCACCAAGCGGATCCACCAGCAATTCAAAATGTCCGACCAGGTCATAAGGTCTTGTACGTCCTACTATATTCTTGATCATCATATTTCCAAATATCAATCCAAACATCAATGCCGTTGCAAGCGATGCTCCCCATTTCCGGTATGCCGGAATGGCAAGCAGGATCAACGCGATCGCAATATAGATCCAGCCCTTCTCGCCCAAACTTGTAAATTGGGGAAAAAACCAATCCAGAAATCCACAGCGAAATGTATTCTGTACACTATTCAGTATCCGTAAATCCGTTTCAATAATCCAATCTGTCATATCTCCTCCAATCTCAACCGGTTTTCATTTCCCGGTACACGAATGCACATCTCTTATTCTACCCGGAACAGACAACCGGAATACGCCGGCAGATCCATCATACACTGTCCGTTTCGTACCGGGATTCTTCGTCCACTCTTTGTATCTCCCCCATAAATTACTGCATCTGTATTCACTAATTCCACCAATTCATGATTGCCGGAAAGTTTCACCAGATAATTCCTGTATGGAACATCGCCAAAATTAAACACAGTTAATATCTGTTCTCCACCTGCATGCCTTGTATAGGCATAGACCAGATCCCATGCTCTATCACCGATCACACACTGATAACAGTCCGAGTTATATTCCCCTTCATATAATGCCGGATGCGACAGATAAATATGATTGAGATCCTTCATATATCTTGTAAACATCTGATGCATTGGATAAGATGCCAATATATCAAAATCCTGCGGACGATACTCTGCCCATTCCCGGAACTGTCCGATCTCATTTCCCATGAAGTTCAATTTCTTACCCGGATGCGTAAACATATATAAGAATAGTGTACGACACTGTGCAAACTTCTCTTCATAATCTCCATACATCTTATCCACGATCGTCTTCTTTCCGTGAACCACCTCATCATGTGAGAACTCCAACAGATACAATTCATTGTAAAAATAATGCATGGAAAACAGCAGATCCTGATAATGTTCCCTGCGTTCCTGCGGAGAATACGCAAAGAATCGCAATGTATCATTCATGAAGCCAAGATCCCATTTGTAATCAAACCCCAGACCGCCATACTGTACCGGAGCCGTCACCTTCAGAAAGCTCGTAGAATCTTCCGCATACAGCACCACATGCGGATGCCTTTCATGCAGACCGTCATTCAGACTCTGTACAAACTGCAGCGCACGGTCATTTACTCCACATTCCTGCCGACCCCGCCAATAAATGATATTCGAGATCGCATCAAACCGCAGACCATCAAAATGATAATCGGTAAGCCAGTAATCGGCACAGGATTTCAGGAAACTTGCCACTTCCCCTTTGGCATGAATGAAATTGTAAGATCCCCATTCACTCTTTGTCACATCACTTGCCGGAAGCTCATAAAGCGGCGTTCCGTCAAACTCACAAAGTCCATAATCATCCACTGCAAAATGCACCATTACAAAGTCTAAGATCACACCGATCCCTGCCTGATGACAGGTATCCACAAACTGTTTCAAGCCATCACATGTTCCATACCGCGATGTCGGTGCAAAGAATCCGGTACACTGATATCCCCAGGATTCATCCATCGGATGTTCCGCTAACGGCAGCAATTCCACATGGGTATATCCCATTTCTTTGAGATATGGTATCAGTTCTTCTGCCATCTCCTCATACCGATACCAGCAGCCATCCTTCGTTGCTTTCCATGATCCAAAATGCATCTCATAGATGTTCATTGGTTGGTCATAACCTTTGTCCGTATTCTTCATCCATTCTTCATCCGAAAAAACATACGCATTACGATCCCGGATAATCGAGGCCGAACAAGGTCTTAATTCCATTCCAAATCCATACGGATCTGCCTTATCCGTTACACTGCCATCATAATGATAGATACGGTACTTATACATCTGCCCCGCCTTTGCTTCCCCAATCTTTCCTTCAAATATACCGCCTCGTCCATGACAGGATAATTCGGTATCATGCCAGTAATTAAACTCTCCGATCACCGTAACCTTTTTTGCTTTTGGTGCATATACACGAAACTGCACGCCATCTTCTTCAATATGGGCACCAAAATACTCATATGCTTTCCACTCATTACCATTGTAAAAATCATCTATATTCATCCATTTTCCCCAATCCGGTTTATTATTTAAATTATACGAAAATGTTTCATAATCGTCAACCAGACGCATATACTGAATAGAAAAGAGCAGGGATCATGAAATGGAACAGAACCCAAGACATCCGTTAAATTCCATCACAAATAATAACAACATGTCCATGTTAGAGGCTTTGATTCCATTTGTTGATTATCCGATGAAGCTCCCCCTTGCTCTACTCATTAAGGCGAATGAAATCCGTCTGATCATCCATGCCTTTCACTCCCTTGATTATCTGTCCAAGATTGGTTTACATAATTCCTCAAAAGATCCGATTGACATGATTTCCTCTTTCACCGGAATGTCTCCCGAAATGCTCAAGATGATGATGGCGTATGCTCAAAATATGGGAACGGACAACAACGCAGATCTCTTCTCCTCGTTTATGGGAAATCCGGTTTCTCCGGATCTTACTTCTATTTTTCAGAATACGCCACCACAGAATCCATCTGCTTCCGACACCTCTTTTGATGACCGTTTACAGCAGATCCTGTCTGAATATGATATGGAACAGGCAGCCCGTTTTGATGAATCTCCACCGGATAGTTCATCTGCTTAATGATTCAACTGATTGTATTATGAAAGGAGCCATTACATGAATCAAAAAGATTTCTTTTCCACCCCGGAATTTCAAAAACTGCATCCGGTAAAAAAACAGATCATACAAGAGCTGGTCTCTAATCAGGAAACTATGTCACCGGAAACCATGCTTTCCAAAGTCATGACCATCAACAAAGAATTATCCAAACGCAATCTCAATTTTTCCAAGGAAGAATCTTCTCTGCTGATCCAGATATTAAAGCAATCCATGTCGCCTTCCGATCAGCAAAAAGTAGATCTGTTAATGGGGCTGTTTCACCGCTAATCTTTCTCTTCCTGCACATAAAATACCGTCATTCCCTTGTCATATATCAACAACAAGAAATGACGGTATTTCCCTGCTATGCCTCAACACCTGCCTGTTCAACGTACCGTTCCAGTTCTTCCCGACAGGAAAACTGCTGCATCCGTGCTAAAATATCCATTTTATCGACGTCATCTTTTCCCTGTAATAACTGGTCCACATATGCTTCCTCCGATCGTTCAAACAACAACTTAAAGTCCATAAGCGCCGGTGCAAGTGCAGGATTGTAATTATCTCCGGTCACAAGTCCCATAAGATTTCCTCCTAACATGCAGGCACGAATCTGTACCTGCTCATCGTATATGCATAAAGCTACAGCATTCCTGCTGTAGCTTTAGTATGTGATAAATCTTATGCACTTACACTTTCAATAATTGGCAATTCTTAATTCTTGCGGAATTCCAATAATTCCAAGCCTTCATTATGTTCCAGAACCGTGTTGATCGTCCACTGATTCGTGAATAACAATAACGGATTGCCTTTCATATCTTTTACCTTTTTGACTTCATTGGCACGCTTTAACGAATTGACATCTGTGGAAGGATCTTTGATCCAGCGAATAAAGTTATATGGTAATGGCTCTAGTTTGATCTCGCAACCATATTCATTTTCCAGACGGTATTTTAATACCTCAAATTGCAAAACACCGACCACACCGACAATGATCTCGGACATACCAGCCGTATATTCCTGGAAAATCTGAATCGCACCTTCCTGTGCAATCTGTGTTACACCCTGTACAAACTGCTTTCTCTTCATCGTATTCAACTGTACGACACGACAAAAATGCTCCGGTGCAAAAGTCGGAATTCCTTCATACTCAAACTTCTTGCCCGGCTGACAGATCGTATCACCAATTGAGAAAATTCCCGGATCAAATACGCCGATCACATCTCCCGCATATGCTTCTTCTACAATCTTACGCTCCTGTGCCATCAACTGCTGCGGCTGGGATAATTTTAGTTTACGCTTACTTTGTACATGATATACATCTTTATTGGCATCAAACTTGCCGGAACAGATTCGCATAAATGCGATCCGATCGCGGTGTGCCTTATTCATATTCGCCTGAATCTTAAATACAAATGCAGAAAATGCCTCATCCATCGGATCGATCAACCCCTCATTTGACATTCTCGGCAGTGGAGAAGATGTCATCTGTAAGAAATGATCCAAAAATGTCTCAATACCAAATGTATTCAAAGCAGAACCAAAAAATACCGGCGTCAGTTCTCCACGGTTCACGCGCTCCTGGTCAAATTCCTCACTTGCACCATCTAACAGCTCAACTTCTTCCATCAACTGATTATACAATACATCCCCGATATCCGCCTTTAATGATTCGTCATCAATCGAATAATCGGTTTCTTCTGCCTTTTTCGCTCCGCCGGTAGATACCGCCTGAAATTTGGAAACCATTCTGGTCTCACGATCATAGACACCCTTAAAATCATGTCCGGAACCGATCGGCCAGTTGATCGGACATGTCTGAATACCAAGTACCGTTTCGATATCATCTAACAACTCAAACGAATCCTTTGCAAAATGATCCATTTTATTGATAAATGTAAAGATCGGAATATGACGCATGACACATACCTTAAACAGCTTGATCGTCTGTGGCTCTACACCCTTTGCCGCATCAATTACCATGACGGCTGAATCCGCAGCCATCAATGTACGATAGGTGTCCTCCGAGAAATCCTGATGTCCCGGAGTATCCAGAATGTTAATACAATATCCATCATACTGAAACTGCATAACAGAGGATGTAACGGAAATACCTCTCTCCTTCTCAATATCCATCCAGTCTGATACCGCATATTTTGAATTTGCTTTTCCCTTTACCGAACCTGCCGTATTGATCGCGCCACCAAACAAGAGAAACTTCTCTGTCAAAGTAGTCTTACCGGCATCCGGATGGGAAATGATCGCAAATGTTCTTCTCTTTTCAATCTCTTTCCTTAAATCTGCCATTTTCTACTCCTCAATCTACTCCACACACTATTCTGTCTACTCCTCACACCATCTCGTCTATCGACTCGATGATGTACATTCGCCAAATGCAGATCTTCGTGCAAGCACGAATCTGCACTTGGCTCATTGTATACACAAAATGGGCTGTCACCTTCTTAGTATCTTCCAAAAGTGACAGCTCCATGTCAGTCTCTTAATTATTTGGCAACGATATTGACAATCTTACCCGGAACATAGATCTCTTTGATCACATTCAGTCCTTCTAACTTGTCTGCAATTGCCTCTTTACCCTTTGCAATAACCGCATCCTTTGCATCGTCCACTGAAATATCGATCGTTGCCTTTGTCTTACCATTGATCTGTACCGGAATGGTTACCTCATTATCCTTCAATGCATCCTCTTCGTATGTTGGCCATCCGGAAGCAAATACCGTATCTGTTCCACCTAACTGCTGCCATAACTCTTCACCCATATGTGGTGCAAATGGTGCGATCAGACGGACAACCGTCTTCAATGTCTCGGTATCCACGCCGCCCTTCTTGGTAAGATCTACCAGCTTATTGTTATACTCCATAAAACCGGAGACAACCGTATTCAATGAAAAACTCTCCAAACGGGTTGTAATATCATATACCATCTTATGACGAAGTTTGATCAGCTCCGGTGTCTCTTTGCCCGGATTCTCAATATTCTTTGTTACCATCGTATAGAAACGGGTTAAGAAACGATATACACCATCAATTCCCCTGTCATCCCAGATAGAATCTAACTCCGGTGGTCCAATGAACAACTCATACATTCTAAGTGCATCACAACCGTAATCTCTTACCATATCATCCGGAGATACAATGTTTCCGAGTGACTTACTCATCTTGGTTGCTGCACCGGTCTCACGATCACGTCCACAGATCATACCCTGATTAAACAACTTGGTAAATGGTTCATCAAAATCAACCACGCCAATATCATGTAAGAACTTGGTATAGAAACGGGAATACAATAAATGAAGTACCGCATGCTCTACACCACCGATATACATATCAACCGGAAGATACTTGTCTGCCTTCTCACGGTTCACTAATTCTTTGTCATTCTTATTATCTACATAACGTAAGAAATACCATGAAGATCCTGCCCATTGTGGCATTGTATTTGTCTCACGCTTTGCCGGCTTACCACAACATGGACATGTTGTATTTACCCAGGAATCAATTGCTGCAAGAGGAGATTCTCCGGTTCCTGTCGGCTCATACTTCTCTACATCCGGAAGTAATACCGGTAACTGATCCTCTGGTACAGGCACTGCACCACAATCCGGACAATGTACGATTGGAATCGGCTCGCCCCAATAGCGCTGACGGGAGAATACCCAGTCACGCAGCTTGTAGTTCACCGTCTTCTTACCATATCCCATCTTCTCGATCATCTCTGGTGCTTCTTTCTTCAATACAGAAGATTCCATACCATTCCAATCGCCGGAATTGATCATCGTTCCGTTTGCTTCTGTGTAAGCTTCTGTCATATTCTCGATCTCTTTGCCATCCTTGGCAATAACCTGAATGATCGGAAGATCAAATTTCTTAGCAAACGCAAAGTCTCTATCATCATGTGCCGGTACACACATAATCGCACCGGTACCATAATCTGCCAATACATAATCAGATAACCAGATTGGTGTCTTCTTACCATTCAATGGATTGATCGCATAAGAACCTGTGAATACACCGGTCTTTTCCTTATCCTGCATACGGTCTACATTAGACTTCATAGACGCATCATAGATATACTTGTCTACTGCTTCTCTTGTCTCATCCGTAGCCAGCTTTGCTGCCAATTCATGCTCCGGAGCCAATACCATGAAAGTAGCTCCCCATAATGTATCCGGACGTGTGGTATATACGGTAATTGTCTCATCCATTCCGTCTACCTTGAAATCAACTTCTGCACCGTATGACTTACCGATCCAGTCTGTCTGCATCTTCTTAACCTTCTCCGGCCAGTCAAGCTTATCCAGATCTGCTAATAAACGATCTGCATAGGCTGTGATCTTAAGCATCCACTGGCGAAGATTCTTCTTCGTTACCTCTGAATGACAACGCTCACATTTACCATCTACTACTTCCTCATTAGCAAGACCGGTCTTACAGGACGGACACCAGTTGATCGGCATCTGCTTCTCGTAAGCAAGGCCTTTCTTAAACATCTGAACGAAGATCCACTGTGTCCATTTATAGAATTCCGGATCGGTTGTATTTACTTCACGATCCCAATCATAGATTGCGGCAATCTCTTTGATCTGTCTCTTAATATTCGATACATTCTCTGCAGTAGAGATAGCAGGATGTACACCATTCTTAATCGCATAGTTCTCTGCCGGAAGTCCGAATGCATCCCATCCCATTGGATGAATCAGGTAATATCCCTGCATCAATTTGTAACGGCTCCATACATCTGAGATAACATAACCTCTCCAATGTCCTACATGAAGACCATGTCCGGATGGATATGGAAACATATCCAGACAATAATACTTCGGCTTCTTACCATCTTCTACATTAATCGGGTGTTCTTCCCATTGCTTACGCCACTTGCCTTCAATCAATCTGTGATTATACGCTGTTGCCATGAATTCGTTCCTCCTGCTTCTATAATTACGTGCGTGTACTCTTATCACCAAAAACGCACAATATGCATCTTTAACTAATTCATTTTACCCATACAATCCCTATTTGTCAAGAATTCCCTAGCATTTCCCCTTATCTTTTAAATGCGTCAATCGGTTTCAGTTTGGAAGCCCAGCGTGCCGGAAAATAACCGGCGATCAAACCAAGTGCAATAGAGAACACGAACGCACCGATCGCTAACTTCGGTGATATCACTGCAAGACGTGTACCTTTTGGCATTGAAAGTAATTTCACGCCAAAATAATTAATTCCAAATTGCGTGATCACATAAGACAATAGAATACCGGTCAATCCACCGATCGCACCGAGGATTCCGGATTCTAACAGGAACAGATAAAGGAGTTCATCCATGTCGCAGCCTAACACTTTCAATACACCAATGTCTGTAATACGGTCATATACCGATGTTGTCATGGTGTTTCCGATTCCGATAACGGCTACGATCAATGCGATCATTCCAATTCCGCCAAGTAAAAGCTGTACGATTTTAAGCTCCCGCTGCAAAGAATCCAACAATTCCTTATTGTTCTCTACCTGATATCCTCTATCCTGCAGCTTCTTTACAAGTCCATCAACATATTGCGTATCTTCCACCTTCACAATCGCACTGTCATAGATCCACTCCGGATATGGTGCACCGTTCGCATCCAATGGTTGTCCGGATATCACACCATCTACTTTATTCTGTTTGAGGTATTGTTGCAGCACCTCCAGATTACAATAGATATCATACGATTCCTTATCCGTCACCCCGCATATCACCATACGATGCTGTACAGTCTCCTCGTCCATACCTAAACTAATCTCTAAATTCTGTCCAACCAGATCCTTTTCTGCCTCTGAAGAATCCGTATATTCTACCCCTGTATTAGAATTAAAGAAAAGATCCATTACATTCTTTCCCATTAATAATTCCAGCTTTCTTCCATTTGCCAAAGGAACATCCCCTTTTTTCGCCTTCATTTGCTGTAAATAAGCATCCGGAAGAGCAATCAACTGCGCATAACCCATATAATGCCCATACTGTTCAACTGCCGCTATCGTCTGTCTCGGATAGACTTCTGACACATGTTCCAGCCTTGCAAGCTCTGCCAGTGTCCGGTCCGTCAGCATCCGGTCTTTCCTCTTTCCCTCCGTCTGCCCGTAGATTACAATCTCGGTCACACTTCCCGTCTGTTCCACCGTAGATAACAGTTCTTTCTTTACTCCGATTCCAATAGCAAGTAAAGAGACAATGGATATAACACCGATCACCACGCCAAGAATGGTAAGCAATGTGCGTACTCCCCTTTGCTTCATATTCGTTATACACATATGCCATATCCACGTCATATTCTCTCACCTCATTCTACATTTGACCCATTCTCTATGAATTCATCCAGGATCTTCTGTTTTCTCTTTCTTCTCCGGAACACAACATAGCCGATTCCTGCCATTCCAAGCATAATCACGATAACAATTCCTGCCTTCTTTGCCATGGCGGAATGATCCTTCGATGTCTTAACCTTTTCCAGATTATCATAAACCGGTTCCTTTACACGCAGATCAAGTTCTATACTCTTTTCCTGCACATTTCCGTCTTTATCCTCGTATGTAATCAGCATTTGATTCTTTGTATGTGCTCCATCCGTAACAACTGTTGCTTTCGCTAAAATATCTGCCGTTCCACTCTTACCCGGTTCCACATTACCAACATAAGAAGCACTCTCCTCAACATTATCACCTGACAGATATACGGTTACATTATACAGATTCCCCTCTCCTAAGTTATTCACGGTTGCACTCACTTCCACCATATCCCCAACCTCATAGGAATCCTGTGTCAGATATACATCTGTTATCGATAATCTCTGGCGCAGATAAACCGGAACATATAATGTATCCTCTGCACTAAATGCTTCCGCTTTTCCATTCTCATACTCACTCTTGACCACTAATGGATAACTCTTCTCCTCCAGACCGGACACCGGCTTGATCTGAAAAGTGACATCCTGGCTCTCGCCTGCCGCCATACTCTCAATAAATGTACTTCCCACACCATCTTCCGGAACAAACTGACTCTCTTCATTTGCTAAAGAAATCTTGATATTGGAGATGGTACTCTTTGCAGTATTCTCCATATGTAACGTTAATGTAAATGCTTCATTGGCATATATCGTATCCTTTCCTAAGTCATAACCGGCTACCATAAGTCTTGGGGTACTTGTATTTCCGTTTCCCCCGTTGGAGCCACCTTCCGAATTGCTTTTCTTTCCGGTCAGTTTCACATTGAGAGAACGTGTCACCTCGTATGTCTTACCAGCCTTTTCATATTTCACCAGAAAGGAAACCATCTGATACCCGGTCACAACATCCTCTCTGACTTTAAATGCATAATCACATTTCAATGAGGTAGTTCCTTTTGATGTAGTGGAACGATACGCATCCTTTTCTGTCTCAAATGGGAAACCATCTGTAACAACCGGAGTCACACTTAAGATCTTGCCCTTCTTTGCTTTCGCCTGAAATGTCACATCACAGTTCTTTCCATAAGTTCCGGATGGTGCCGACTTCACCTTCAATGAGATATCCCCATCCGAAGATGCACTCTCTTCCTTCGCCTGAATCTTTACACTGATCGACTTCGTGACACAATACGCTGTGACCGTTCCGTCCTCTGCCTGCCGGTCATAGGTGATCGTAAATGCTACCGGATAATAGCCCGTCTCCAAATTCTCTCTGGCAGTAAAGCTATAGGAAGCATCTACCGATGACACGGTCGCATGGATCACTTTATATGCCTCGTTATCTGTCTCAAATGGAAATGACTCATCTAACACCGGAACAATCTTAGTAATATTCGTAACCTTATAATTCCGATTACTGTTATCGGTTGCTGCCCGGAAAGACACCGTTACTTTCTCTCCCGCCTGCTGACCATCCATTTTCACATTACTGATCGCAATATCTGTGTCTGCCCCTGCCATAATATCTGAGGTATCTGACGTTCCCACATTCGTTGCCTGAACGCTTACAGGATTCCATAACGCAGATACTAACAACAGACATAATCCGAATGCCACCCATTTTGTTCTTCTGCTCATATGCTGCCTCCTACTCCACAATCTCTCCATCTGCAATCTTCACGATCCGGTCTGCTTCTCTTGCCAGATCAATATTATGCGTGATCAGCACCAGCGTCTGATTGAGTTGTTTGACCGAATTCTGCAATAAAGCAATTACCTCACTACCATTCTTGGAATCCAATGCACCTGTTGGTTCGTCAGCCATGATCAAAGCAGGACGGTTTGCCAATGCCCTTGCAATGGCTGCACGCTGCTGCTGACCACCGGATAGCTGATTTGGTAAATGTTTTCTCCGGTCAACAATTCCTAACAGCTCCATAATATGTTCCACATACTCCTTATCCGGTTTTCTGTGATCCAACAGAATCGGCATCATAATATTTTCCTCTACCGATAATACAGGAATCAAATGATATGCCTGAAATACGAATCCAATCTTTCTTCTGCGGAACACTGACATCTGCTCATCATTCATCTTTGTAATATCCTTGCCGTCTACCACAATCCTGCCGCTGGTCGGTGTATCCACTCCACCCATCACATGCAGCAGAGTAGATTTACCTGAACCGGAGGCTCCTACAATTGCTAATGTCTCACCTTTTTCTACCGTTAAATCCACATTATGTAAACCCCATACTCTTGTCTCATTTTCACCATATACCTTTGTGACCTGTTCCATCGTTACAATATCCATATTCTTATCCTCCAATCTCTATTCTCCACCCGTTGCCAGATCTGCCGCTACATCCTGTTTCAAGCCCCGAAGCGGCAGGTATACAGAACCACACAGAATCAATACCGATACTGGCATTCCAATGATAATTCCCAACACAGAAATACTGTACTCATATCCAAATAGTGATGTGATCACTAAGCGGAAGAATCCATAACTTAGTAAAAATCCAATTGCAATTCCAATGACATTGGCAACAATCGTAGCGATCACGCCCTCTAACATAACCATCTTTGTCAATCGCTTCTTCGACATACCGATTACCCGAAGCTGGGCGAATTCCTTCTTCCTAAGATACAGACTGCTCGCCGTTGTATTCATAATATTTAATGCGGTCATTGTTACCACGAAGACAATGATCAACACACCACCTAAGATCACCTTTTTGAATCCTTCAATCATTCCGAATATCATCGCATATGGATTATCTCCATACACAGCGTCTCCATTCTCTTCAAACATCTCTACCTCAATATTACTGAACTGACGATAGGAAAAGTGATCAAAATGATACCGCATGCCAACAGACATGCTTTCATCTGTTCCGGTCAGTTGATAGAAATGATCAAGCGGAAGGACAAAATGTATAGTATCATCCTCATTCATATTAACATCCTCTTTCACAATTCCTTCAATTGTATAAGTGACGTATGCCCCTTCTTCCATTAACTCTTCTCTAATACGGGTAATTATTTCATTCCTTTTCCCATGATATACCGAATAGAGTATTGCTTCCTGCTTCTCCTTTTCCTCTTGTGTGATTTCTTTCTTGCGTAACTGCTCCTCTAAATCTTTCAGTTCCTTCTCATTCTCCTGCTGGACCGGTTGCAACAGCTTGTTGGCCCGCTCATAATATTGATTCATATCCAGAAAATCAACGGTATCTCCCACATGGTAATCCGTAAGCATCATCTCCCTGTTTTCTAACGTAACCGTATCCTCCGAATAGATCTCTGACTCACTTAGCAGCACATTTCCACGATTCACCAGCACAATTCCATGATCACTGACATCTAATGTTCCCTCTTCTAATGCATTCTGATACCTTGCATAATCCTCCTCATCATATCCATCACACAGTACTTGCGAGATATCTGCTGCAATGATCGGTTCTGACATCTGACTCTTATCTTCCAACACCCCTTTTATCCAGGAACCTTCTGATGATGTTGTCATATATTCATCTGTTACATATTTATAGAATGCTTCACAATCATTCAAAAACACGCGTGCTGAATATACCTGTTTCGCATCCGTACAGCCATCCAGATTCGCTATCTTTTTCAAATATCTGGTAGGGGGAACCAATTGCCGCGCCTCCTCTAAAGTTACCGTAGGGCCATATGCACCCGCATAGTAGATATGATAGTATTTCCATTGTTTCTCCTGATCTTTCACAACACGCTGCACCGAAGATGCAAATCCCATGATCAGAATAAATGCTCCCATACCAATTCCGATCGACCACACTGTCTTCATGAATCTGCCCGGATTACGCATAATGCTTTTATAAGCATAATCTCCTTCTATGCCAAAAAGTTTTCCAAATATTCTGCTCTTTCTTACCTTGATCTTTTCTTTATGTATCCGGTATTCTCCCCGGATCGCACTGACCGGTGACATGTTTGCGATCAGCTTACAATTCTCCTCCATGGCAAAGTAAAGATCACCTAAAAACGCGACCAGAATCGGCACAATCGGAATCCAATGAAATCCAGCGGTAATCTTCAATGCAAAATGTCCGATCAGTAAGGTTGCAATCGTTCCGGCCGCAACCCCGATCACCATTCCGGTCAGTTCCAATATCATTCCTTCGCAATACACAATTTTCTTTAATTCCTTCTTCGTTGCCCCAATGCACCGGAGATTGCCATAATCTTTCAACTGCTCTAAGGTCGATAACTGAATGGAATTTCTTACAATTCCCACTCCGAATATGGCAAAGATAAAGGAGATCAGAAGAATGGTCAACGTAGAGATCAACACGGTATTTTCATCATCCCCCTGCATGTAAGTCCATGCAAGCTCATAATTCTCTTCTCCCTCTACCCCGTAATCGGCCTTCAACTGCTCCATGATCTTATCCATCTGATATGGCTGATTCGTATTCAGATATAAAGCATTATCATACGTAACCGGATCATTATAATCATAGTAATAATAAGAACCCACATACGCATCCTTCACCCGGTCATCCGCAAGGATCGCCTCAATCTGTTGCTGCGTTTCGGTAAATAATACAATCTCATAGCCATCCTTCTCCCGGATCTGCTCCCGGTATTGTAATAACTTACTCCAGCCAAGATTCAGAATACAGTATAGAACCATAGTTGCAATTACCGCACCAAAGATAGTGACCAGGCTGCGGCGCCGGTTCATCTTAAGATAACGGATGGCAAGCTGTTTGTAGTCTTTCATACTCTTCTCTCTCCTTTAAAATACTTTTCCCCTATGTCAGGTGGTATGAGCGGGTGGTGCTTGTAGATGATAACCGTGCTCCGGTTATGCTACCCGTTCCAGTGAGCCTCAAACACACAAGAAATCTCAGCTTGAGGGCTTCGATTCTTGTTGAGTCTCACTTCCACAGCATAAAGGTCGCACTTGTTATCACATACAAGCTTCCACCCGCAATCTACGCTACACTAAAAATTCATTTGTCCTGACATAGTTCGCCACACCCGATGCCAATTCAGTGTGGTCGTCTAACGATAAAAATGGTAATAAAAAAGATACCACCCTCTTGTGATATCTTTATTATATAAGATCAATATTACATTTCCGTGACAGAGATTCTTACAATATTGTAAGATAAGGGGGGATTTTATTTGTTCTCAGAAATTCTCATATCTTGTCAGATGCCCCATAATCTCCTGCAAAGTTCTCTGATCCATGCCCCGTTCTGCCATACGTGTGCAGGCAGTATGCCGCAAAATATGAACGGTAATATTTCCATTATCTCTTAAAAATACAAAATCCAATACAGCCAGTTAATGTCTCTTAACATGTCCCTTCTCCTTCCTCCAACAATATTGTACTTTTGCTACTAGCAATACTTTAGCAATAAGAATTTGAAAAAAGAAGGAGTTTTGCGTGAATTGTAGTGAATTTGCGTTAAAATTGCAAAAAAGCAGAAACAACAATATATTAATATCTATAAGTCAATACTTAAATCTTCACCAATTATATCGGTAATAAATATTTCTTCATTATCATTAAGCTTTTTTTTCAACTTATATTTTTCTACCTTGCTCAATGGAACAATAAATTCAATTCCCGCCATAATAAATTTCCCTTTTAATATATCATTATGTAATTTATTAATAAAATTATACTGTTCTTCATCTGTTTTATCAAAATCATCTGACCAATATTCTTCCCCTTCAGCAGAATAAAATAACAACAATGCCGCACTTAAATCACAATGACTATTATTTATAATCAAAGTAGGTATCTCAAATCCATCATCCCAATTATAATTATACGAGAGTACATAAATATCTTGTGGATTATCTAATTCTTCTATTTTCTTTTTAATTTCTTCAATAGAAGCATCATTGTATAAAATATCTTGTACTTTTTCAAATTCATCCATAATCACTAATATCCTCCTAATCCAAATTATCAAAACTTTTTTGCCATAAATCAACAGTAGCATTATTCTTCCTCAATGGCATTTCCGAAGGCATCATAGTCATATGTATTCTTAACGGTCCCCTCAGAATCCAGAACATGAATCACATCACCATGATTATTATACTGATAGTATAACACATCTGTTCCGGCAGTCGCAATCAGATTCGTTTCATAAATGTTAGTTTTGGTTATATTGCCGCTCTGTTCCGTTAATAGCTTCTTACCCTCATAGGTAAAGACAGCAGTGCTTCCGTTCACGTTCTTCGATGCACGAAGCCCAGTTGCATAATAGGTATAGTCTGCCCTGCTTCCATCACTTCCCTCGATGTGTGTCAGCTGGTTCAGTTCATCATAAGTATAGCTGTTTGTCTTTGTCTGTCCTGCTGGCTGCCATATCTACAATCCCTTATTTTTTGAATTTCTTCAACAATTTATATGTTTTTATGTTGCTCTTTTCTTTGGTCTCTGCATATATTAAAGGCATTTCTGTTGCTGATGTAGAATATATTTCTCCATATTCAAAGCAAACATATTTATGCATAATTGAAATAACAAATTGTTCATTAGCATTATTATAATCTGCTTCTTTTAACACAACAGAAATGTATGATGCATTTCGTTCACATAAAAAATCATAATCAAACGAAGCCACTTTATAACCCTTTGGTAAAGAATAACAGGAAAAACTCTTTGGAACTTCACCTTCAATTTTCACCAAGAATTCTCTGATTATCTATCTCATTTTTTCTAATAAGCTTGCTCTATATGACATTATTTCCATCGCCTATATAATTTTGCCAGCTCCAACAACTCCAAGCCTAATTTATCATTAAAATCCCATGAATCAACAATAAATCTAGGATAGCATAACGGCAAACACTTGTTATTCATCATTTTCTCTAGTTCTTCCAAAATGGTGCTCAGCTGTGCATAGTCTTTTTGGCTCCACCAGTATATTGTGTTCCAAACCTATATTGTGGTGCAGCCGCACCTGTAATCATTGTTGTCCCATTTTTCACTTGAAACTGCTGTATACCTGTCATACTATTCCACTCATATGGCAATGCTATATTTTCACGGTTTGTAAGAGGTGAAAATGTAAGATTAAAACACCCTACGACAAAGCCTTCAGCACCAACCGTTCAAACGACTCCTCAAATCTTTCATCATCCTCTGCCGTTCTCTTCCTAGGTCCTTTCACATGATTCTTATGTGAGCTTCTTCTCGCCTTCTTATTCAGATGTCGTTCCATCAGCATCTGGTCGATATTATCATCCGTGTACCATTTACCGGATTGATGAATGGCATAAGCCCCCTTTCCTAATGCCATGGCTGCCACTCCGTAATCCTGGGAAACTACGATATCTCCTTTGTGGCAAATGCTGATCAGCTTATAGTCAACAGCATCCGCTCCGGCACCGACAACAATGACTTCACTATCGTCCGATTGCAATACATGGTTCGTATCGCACAACAGTGTAACCGGAATATGGTATTTCTTAGCAACATGCTCTACAATATCTACGACCGGACACGCATCCGCATCCACAAATATCTGCATCGTATCTCCTCCATATTACTTATAATATCAAACTAAAACCTGTTTCTTTTCTTCACGTCTGACGAATATCTTAGTGCTAACATTTTTTGAGGAAATGTTCCCGGTTCGGATAGACCGAACGGAATGCATCCACTGCTGCCTTTTGTAAGAAAGCAAATTCCTTATCCATATGAAGTATATGTGGTGCGGTATACACAACTGTACTTAACTGATCTGCAATCTTCTTCGCGACACTTTCATCATCCAACTGTCCCATGCCAAACAGAACCGACGTAAATCCACGTCCCTTCGCACTGATATCAATATACTTCAAGCAGGTATTCTTAAGTTCTGCGTATAGAATTGCCTTATGTTCCTCACTCTGTTTCTCAATCTCATACAGACCCAGACCGTGAATCACCTCTGCTGCAAGTTTCTTTTTCTGACCGCCAAGGTCAACACTTCCACTCTCTGCAATATACTTGAGATTCATAAGATATCCAACAAAGACATCCTTATTCGGTCTTCGTTTTCCATATCGTGCAATCCATAATGTTTTCCGGTATTCATCCGCTTCGGTTAGTGGTTCCATTATATGTTCATTTAATATTACCTGTCTTCTTTCCGGATCTAACTCTGTATAATAATTCACGGTCCAATCCGGTTCTTTCTCTATCTGACTCATATCCCATACATCCTTTCCCTGCGTTTACTGTTTCTGATAATCTGCGACATTCGATGCGTCTACCTTCTGATACGGCAGGAAGATATATCGCTGATCCTGAAAATCATACTGCGTTAATGAACTATTCTGAAACAGATCCAGGGCAAGATTCGCAATCTGTGCAGCCTGTCCTTCCTTGTCATTGTAGACAGTTCCCTGAATATTTCCCTCCTGTACGGCAGTTAATGCATCCTCCAATCCATCAATTCCGAAAATGGCAGGTCGTTTCTCGTCCGTATAGCCGAGATTATTATATGCATTCACAGCACCTAACGCCATCTCATCATTATTGGACAATACCAATTCTATCGCATCCCCGTACTGGTCGATCAGTTGTGTCATCTTATTCTCTGCCTGCGACCGTTTCCAATCTGCAAACTGATAGCTGAGTTTCTCAAGTCCGATTCCTTTGTCCATCAGCGTCTCCACAACGCTATCGGTACGTATGATCGTATCCTGATGTCCTGCCTCTCCTTCCAATATCACATATTGGATCCTGCCATCCCGATTGCGGTCAATGCCCTTATTATCCTGTATAAGCTCTGCTGCAAGTTCGCCCTGCATGATTCCGGATTGTTCCGCTTCTGCCCCAACATAATACAATCGATCCCATTGCATAAGGTCTTCCCGAACCGGCTCCCTGTTAAAAAAGATAACCGGAATATCCTGCCCCTGTGCCATTTCAATAATGGCTGACGGATCTGTTCTGTCTACAAGACCAACACAAAGCACATCACAACCGGCATCGATAATCTCCTGTACTATATCATTCTGTTCGGACTGATCATTCTTGCCATCCCGAACCGTCATGATGATCTTCAGATCATCCGATTCCCGCTCCTCAAAATTCGCTTTCAGGCAATCTGTCAATGCATTGATAAACGGATCGTCCTGCGTATATAGCACAACACCTACCCTTAACGTCTGATGTTTACTTATCTCCTGTTTTGCACAACCAGATAAAAGAGTCATCATTACAATCAAAAATATCCATATCGTTATATTGTAGTGCCTCATTCATTCTCCTCCTAACAAAGAGGTTACTCACAAGTCTGTAAAAACTTCTGCGTCTCCTCTGTGAATATGTCGTCTTTATGGATCACTATATAATCCGTTGTATAACTTGTAATCCCATGAAATCGGTTTTTCAATGACCGTGCCATCTCAACAACACTCCGGTATCCCATATCATAACCATCTGACATAACAAGACTTTCCACCAGACCTTCGTCTACATAATAAACACATTTCATACTATGTCCTATTCCATATAGCCTGGTTCGTTTCATACTATCATTGGTATTGTCTTCACCAATCTGTTCCAATGCACCGGTTTCCAAAACAGCCATGTAGTCTGTTTCCTTACACTGTCTCACCGTAGAAGCAATATCTTCTCCGCTGGTTGTATATACATCAAATGCGAACTCGCAACCGGAATCTTTCAATGCATCTACCAGCCCCTGCCGCCGATCCTGTGTACTTTCTGTATTCTTAAGACCACTCACAATTCCGATCGTTTTTCCACTGATATTATTATTGTTCTGTTTCAGAATCTCCTGTCCTAACTGATATCCCATCTTATAATTATCCGGCATAATAATCGGAAGCCCCGATTCCATATTGTCACTATCGGATGTGTTTTTCTCATAAACACCGTTTGCAACCAGTACCACCGGTTTTATCCGGTTGACCTCCTGAAGCATTGCAACCGTATCACTGCCCGGTGCCACCTGTATAATAAAGGCATCCACCTGATTATTCAGTTGGGCATCAATCAATTCCTTCTGTTCTTCTGCATTTTCAATCTCATCTGTATTACATATGATCAAATGGACATTTTCAATATCAGCTCCCTGTCTTAATCCGTTCATAAAAGAATCCCATTTCTCCGCTCCGGAATTATCTACAATAACAGCAATCCGTTTCTGTGGCTCCTCATCTTCCAGAATATGTCTTACAAACAGGATTACCAATACTGCCAGACACAGTTCAGCAATCAGAAAAGTTACTTTATTCTTTTCCATATCCTTATTCCTTCCCAATCTTTGCTTTCTCTAACATTTCACAATTCTCTTTTGTAAACGGAATTGCCGGTAAATGTATGGTAACACTGGTTCCCTCATCCGCCTCGCTCTCAACACGAAGCCCATATTGTTCCCCAAACATCAATTGTATTCTTGTATGAACATTAATAAGACCCACTCCCGATCCATGTTTTGGCACTTTTTGATTATCCGTAAGGATATTTCTGACATCTTCCTCCCTCATTCCCATTCCATTATCCTCAACGCAAAGATAAATATCATCCTCTTTCTTATATCCTCTCACAACAACTAACGGATCATCATCTTCATCCATGTCTCCTACACCATAATAGATGGCATTTTCTAATATCGGCTGCAATATAAGCTTGACCGTACAATATGAATATATCTCTTCCTGAATGTCATATTGTACAGAAAATCTCTCCCGATACCGATATTTCTGAATATTCATATAACTCCGGCAATGCTGTAACTCATCTTCTATACAAATGATCGTCTTTCCTTTTGACAGACTGATTCGGAATAATCTGGCAAGCTCCGAGATCATAAAAACTGCATCTTTGTTCCGGTTGCCCTCTATCATCCATGTAATAGATTCCAATGTATTGTATAGAAAATGCGGATGTATCTGACTTTGCAATGCATCAATCTCGCTTTTTCTTCTCTTATTCTGCTGATCCACGATCTCCTTCATCAGACTTTCAATCTGCTCATAAGACTTCTGAACAGATATCCCCAGATGCCGGATTTCCGAAGATCCACCAATATAGATATTCTTTTTCCCCCCTGCTTCATAAGCCTTAACCGAGGCATCCAGCTTCAGGATCGGACTTGATATCTTTTTGGTTATAATTTTGTTCACAAACAAATTCATCATAATCAATAACGTAATGATCGTCATGATATAGTACCGGAAACGAACCTGACTATCTGTTTTCGTATTCTGGGAAACCACTCCGACCAGTTTCCAGCCGGTATACGCTATGGTATTCACGATTACTTTCCGCTTTTCTCCATTTAACCGGTCTGTATAGATACCATCTTTGTAACCTGCAACATCTGCATTATTCTCTTCCAACAAACCACGCATCAATTCTAATTCATGGGGATGATATATGATATTGCCTTCCCCATCACACAGATAGTAATAGTACTCATTGCTCTCCTGATTAATCTTTCCAAGAATATCTGATATACTGGAATATTTCATATCAACAAGCAATACTCCATTCCTTGGATTACCACCATCAATAATATCTACCGAACGGCTCAATGATATTACTTTATGATACCGGTAGGAATCATCCCGAAACAGATTCTGGATATGCGGCACAGAAAAATGCATATTCTCAATCTCATTAACCGCTATATTAAACCATGCCTGATCCGCAATCTCCACACCGGGTTTTTGTACAGTCACCGGTTCCGCCGCAATTAATGTACCCTTATTATCACATAATACTATACTCTGAATCTTATCTTTATTTGCCTCATACAAAAGACTTAATTCCTGATTAAATTGTGCATCTGAAACATCCATCTCCTGAACGACACTATAATTGATCGTGTCTCCAATCTGCCGCATATTGCGCAGATAGCTTTCAAGTGAATTCGCAGTACTCTGCAACAACGTCTGTGTATCACGTATTTCCATCTGCCGCATTGCATTCCCATACCGGTTATACAACAAAAAACCCATCAGGATAGACGTAACCACCGTTAACAGTGTAAGCACTGCCATGATCATTGACTGAATATCAAATTCCCGTTTCATTATCTTTTTAATCATATACTACTTCCTTGTATGCTCCGAACGATATTTGGCTGGCGACATTCCATACTGACGTTTAAACACATAACTAAAATAATTTGCATCTACATAGCCAACATGTTCCGCAATTTCATAACTTTTCTCATTGGTTTCCAGTAACAGACGCAATGCCCGCTGCATTCTGTATTCCGTCAGATAACTGATAAACGACTGCCCGGTTTCCTTTTTGAAAACAGACGAAAAGTAAGAATTTGATACACCAAGTCTGGTGCAAACCGCATCCAATGACAGATCCGAATCCGCATAATCATCTCTGACTATATTCTTTGCCTCCGTAATCAGATATCGCAAGGATGATGTTCTTGCATTTTTCAATTCCTCACTGATCGATAATGCCACATGTACGATCCAGTTTGCAAAAGTGCTATCGTCCATTTGTGGAACTGCTTCATATGGATTTTTGACATCTCCTATATACTGCTCAAACTTCATATAGTTATTAGCACAGAAACGATATAAGTGACCTACCATTTCCAACGCTGCAAAATTATACTGTGTCACCGTCTTAGCATTGTCCCGTAACTGTTTCATCATCACCATAACTGCATTTTCAATATCTTCCCTTACTCCAAGGTGAATTGCCTTGAACAGATCATTCATCTGAATATCTTCGATCTGCATTGACAGATCCTGTCCTTTCGGAGCAATATCCCCAATGTTGATCGAATGTCCCGCCCCATAGAGCACTCTATAAGAAACGGCCTCTCTCGCACTTTCATAGGATACACTTATCGCTGACAGTTCCTCGCACGGTTTTCCAATTCCTGCAGTGAGTACACATCCCAGAAAACGTTCTGCCCACTTGCAAAACCAGTCACAGTCGTCCGTCAATCTTGATACATCCTCATCTGACTTGAGTTCTGCGATCATAACCACATTCCCCAGATATGTGAAGATCTCACTCTTCCAGTTATCCTTGAACTTTTCTTTTGCCTCACGCTGCACTGACATGGTAAGAAGCGGTGCCGACATACCATCCGAAACATGACTTTGGGATACATGGAAAACTACACAACAATATACAGGTCCCCTTAACAATAATTGATAATCATTCAGAAACTTATCAATATCTTCATCCGGCACCCTTCCTTCAATTAATGAACACATAAAGTTTGACTGCAGCACCTTAAGCGATTCCATGTAATACTGTTCCAGTATCTGGATGTTTAATTTCTCATCCCGTTCCCGATCCAGACTCTCTTTCACCCGGATCATACAATTGGACAGCTCCTCCGCATTGACCGGCTTCAGCACATATTCTTCAATTTCAAGATGTACCGCCTCTTTTGCGTATTCAAATTCATCAAATCCGGTCAGTATCATAATGCGAATACCGGGATTTTCCTTCCTCAATCTGCGGGACAATTCCATCCCATCCATATATGGCATCTTAATATCCGTAATGACGACATCCGGTTGCATCTTTTCTGCAATTTCCAGTGCTTTTAACCCGTTCTGTGCCCTTCCGATTACCGTAAATCCGCATTGTTCCCAATCAATCTTATGTTCAATGACATCCATAACTTCTTCTTCGTCATCCACAAGAAGTACTTTATATGTTAACGTCTCCATAATGCCGTATCTGATACCTCCAAAAAAATCTTATATATCATTATAACAAACTTTTCTGTTCTTTTAAACACTTATGGCACGGATTCATCTATCGACAAATTCGTGCCACAAGTCACACTTTATTAAATAAAACAAATTATTTCTTCTTTACATATTTCAGACAGTCAAGTGTTACGGCTGCAAGAATGATAATACCTTCAAAAATAAACTGGAGGTTCGTATCAATACCAAGAATGGTAAGGGAGTACGTAAGGGATGTAAAGATCAATACACCGGTTACAACACCTGAGATCTTACCGATACCACCTGTAAATGATACACCACCTACTACACAGGCTGCAATCGCATCCATATCCCATCCTTGTCCATATGCCGCACTACCGGAACCAATCATTCGGTTACACTCAAGCCATGAACCAAATCCATAAAGAATACCTGCAAGGATAAATGCACCAAGTGTTACCTTGAATACAGAGATACCGGATACTGCCGCTGCTTCCGGGTTACCGCCTACTGCGTATAAGTTCTTACCAAAGGTTGTCTTATTCCAGATAAACCATACAACAACGATTGCTACAACTGCCCATAAAATAATGGTTGGAAAATTGCCAATTCTAGGGATAAACATATTCGGAATTGCTGCATCGATCGCACCAAATGATACACCCTTTGTTGCGTAAGTTACAAGACCAAATATGATCAACATGTTTGCCATCGTTGAAATAAACGGATGCATCTTAAACTTCGCCATAAAGAATCCTGCAATTGTTGCAAATACCGTTGTAAAGAGCACACATACCACAAGAGCCAGAATTGCACGACCTGCTGCCGGAATACCGGAAAAATCAAAGATATGTCCAAATACAGCACCGGTATTGATACCGTTATGCATGATAATCGTTGCGGTAACCATACCCATACCAACCATACGGCCTACTGACAAATCGGTACCGGTTAACAGGATCAATCCTGCAACACCAAGTGCTAAGAACATACGCGGTGATGCCTGCTGTAAAATATTCAGAATGTTGGTCATCGTAAACAACTGTGTATGTTTAACAATCGGAGTAATAATACACAATGCGATAAATATCATGATAATGACAATATACAAACCGTTCTTATATAAGAACTGTGAAGTATTAAATGTATATTTGTAATTTTCAATGCTCTGCGCCTGCTTCTGGGCAAATGTGAATTTGGACATACGGAGCAGATCGATCAAATGATATTTATGTGCAAACGCATCATGTTTTCTGTCCTTAATCTCCTGCAATTTGGATTCATGAACCATCTGTGCATCAAAGACACGATTTTTATATACATATTTTTCGTCTTTGATTTCCTGCTTATCTGTTAATTTCGCAATGATCTGGTTATGCTCTGCCTTAAGGCTCTCTAATTTTTTCTTATACTCTGCTGTTTCAATCTCTTTTTCTGCCTCGCAGCTTGCAACTACTCTCTGATAATATTCACTATCATAATGATCTGCAAGATATTTCTCGGCATCTGCGATCAGTTTTGCGATTTTGTCTTTATTTGCACTCTCAACTGATCTGGCTTTTTCAAGTTCTGCCTTATCTTTTTCAATAACTGCGACACGCTCTTCCTTTGTATAATTCTTGTCTTCTTTGGCAAGAGATATATGTGTCTTCAAAGTCTGTACTCTGTCCGCACCATCCACGCGTAACGCGTCTATCTGTTCCTGTATCTTACCTACATATTCATCGATCGGCTTTAAGAGTTTTTCCTCTTCCTGAGCCGAAAGAATTCGATTATCTTTTCCCATATCCTGTACTCCTCTCTATTACAAATATTTCGCACTAAGTCTTAATAACTCTTCCTGATTTGTTTCCTTCGTATTCACAATACCGGATAACCGGCCATTTGACATAACGCCGATACGATTGGTAATTCCAAGAATCTCCGGCATTTCTGAGGAAACAACAATAATGGATTTACCCTGTTTTGCCATCTGAATGATCAATTCATAAATCTCATACTTAGCACCGACATCAATACCACGTGTCGGATCATCCATCATGAAGATATTCGGCGAACGCTCTAACCATTTACCAAAGATAACCTTCTGCTGATTACCACCGGAAAGATTCGCGATCATATCATCCGGACCCATACATTTTGTATGCATAACACGGATTTCTTCGGCTGTTGCACGAACCATCTGGTCATGTGATAACGCAACTCCTGCTTTGTACTGATTCATGTTTGCAATCGTTGTATTAAATGTAATATCTGCTTTTAAGAAAAGTCCATCTGCCTTACGTTCCTCTGTGATCATAGCAAAACCATGATCCATTGCATCCTTTGGAGAATGGAAATTCATAAGCTTTCCATTATAATATACACGTCCGGCAGCTCTTGTACGAATACCAAATATGGTTTCAAGAAGCTCTGTACGACCTGCTCCCACCAATCCATAAAGACCGAAGATCTCACCTTTCTTTACATCAAAAGTAATATCCTGAAGCTTCGGTGCATACTTGGTAGACAAATGCTCCACAGACAACACAACTTCACCCGGCTTATTATCAACCGGTGGAAAACGATTATCCAATGAACGTCCAACCATCGCTGAGATCAGTTCATTCATATCGGTATCTTTGCTATTCTTTGTCATAACGAGGGATCCATCACGAAGCACGGATACCTGATCGCAAATTTCAAAAATCTCATCCATCTTATGGGAAATATAGATCAGAGAAATACCTTCTGCCCGAAGCTGTCTCATCATCTTAAACAGCTTTTCAACTTCCGGTGCTGTCAGAGATGATGTAGGCTCATCTAATACGATTACTTTTGCATTATAAGAAATTGCCTTTGCAATCTCACACATCTGTCGTTGGGACACTGACATACTTTTCATCGGCTTTGTGAGATTCACTGTAATACCCAACCGGCGGAACAGATCCGATGCCTCTTTCTTCATTCGTGCCTCGTCTACCATACCTACTGAATTTCTAGGATAGCGGCCAAGGAACAGATTATCAATCACGCTTCGTTCCAGACACTGATTCAGTTCCTGATGAACCATCGCAACTCCATTTTCCAATGCATCCTTCGGGCCGGAAAAGTTAATCTCTTTTCCATCTAATACTATTGTACCTTCGTCTTTTTGATAGGTACCAAAAAGACACTTCATCATCGTCGATTTACCGGCACCATTTTCACCCATAAGACCCATAATAGAACCCTTTTTCACATCCAGATTGATATGATCCAGAACCCGGTTTCTTCCGAATGACTTGCTCATGCCGCGAATCGATAAGATGTTATCTTTCTTATCCTCTACCATATGCTTACTCCTTTTAAAAAGAAGGGTATCAAGAGTTTCCTGACACCCTTCGGGCTAGTTTATCTGACTGACCAATCTCTTACTGCTGAAGGATTGATGTGTAAGATGAAGCATTGTCTGTCTTAACCATATTGATTGCAAATGCATCATACTCACTTGGGTTACCAAGACGGTTTGTAATGTTAGACTCTGTCTGTCCATCACCACCGATGTAATCAACCTTTAAGTTCAACAGATCGTCATAGTTCTCAAGAAGTGGCTGATAAGTTGAGCTTAAGAAGTTATCAGATGCATTGTAAATGTCTAACCAAACCTTCTTCTCCGGGCTTGATGAAGAATCAAGCTGCTTAGAAACCTTATCATAAACCTTGGTAGAATCTGTGAAATCCTGGTAATTATCTGCTGTTACAGCTACGTTCAATGCGTAGTAAGATCTCTCTTCTTCGCTGTATCTGTAATCAACACCTTCCTCTAACTGGTTGCCGGCGTCATCGGCTGTTCCAATACCGGTATCTACATCTACACCATCTAATGCATTACGAAGTACTCTTAATGTAAGGTAAGCCTGAACGTCTGCATGCTGTGAAATTGTTCCGCCATATCCTTCTGCGATTGCTGCTACAGCATCACTGTTTGCATCATATCCAAATGTAGGAACTTTGTTATCCTTTGCCCATGCATTGAACATTGACATTCCCATACCATCATTATTAGAAACAACTA
>OLNZ01000429.1_pt1 | contig 42452 bp, 43 predicted proteins | sample 1672981 | NCBI WGS metagenome assembly OLNZ01 (sample SAMEA3136743, study PRJEB25190) | human gut metagenome | biome: human gut; feature: human-associated habitat; material: faeces | place: Austria | collected 2013 | reverse complement strand
TAGCTTTAACATATACAGTAGGAATTGTATTAAAAACAGGTGTAACATTATTAGGTATGGAAATGCCTAACAAAATGTAAAAAGACAGAAATCAGATGACAGAAAAATATAAAAAATAGGAGGTATATTTTTATGAAAGCAATCGAATTAAAACATCCATTAATTGAACACAAATTAGCAATACTAAGAGACAAAAAAACAGGAACAAAAGAGTTTAGAGAAATAATTTCTGAATTAGGAGAATTACTTTGTTATGAAGCTTTAAAAGATGCAAAAATGTATGAAACAGAGATTGAAACACCAATGGAGAAAATGAAAACAAGAAAACTAAATGAAGACAATTACGCCTTTGTACCAATTTTAAGAGCAGGAACAGGAATGCTAGATGGAATAATAAATATGGTACCAAATGCAAAAATTGGTCATATAGGTATGTATAGAGACGAAGAAACATTTAAACCAAATGTATATTTCTTTAAGGTTCCAAAAGATATAGAGAAAAGAGAAGTTTTGATATTAGATCCAATGCTTGCAACAGGAGGGTCAGGATTAGATGCAATAGAATTACTAAAAGAAAAAGGAGTAAAAAAATTAAAATTTTTATGTATAATAGCATCACCTGAAGGAATAAAAGCTATAGAAGAAAAACACCCAGATGTTCAAATATATTGTACATCAATTGACAGGAAACTAAATGAAAAAGCATACATATTACCAGGACTTGGTGATGCAGGAGATAGAATATTTGGAACAAAGTAGTAAAAAATACAAATTACTACTTGTAATTTTACAAAATCTGTGCTAAACTAAATAATAGTGAATTTTAATAACAATCATTAGGAGGTGCGATAGAAATGGCAAAATGTGATATATGCGATAAATCAGTTAATTACGGAAATAAATTAAGTATAACACGTTCACATATAAGTAAAAGAACATCAAGAACATTTAAACCAAATATTAGAACAGTAAAAGCAATGGTAGATGGTCAACCAAAAAAGATAAATGTTTGTGCAAAATGTTTACGTGCAGGAAAAGTAAAAAAAGCTTAATATACAAAAACAAAGAGCAAGCTTTCTTGCTCTTGTTTTGTATGTAATTCAATATTACATCATTAAATCTAAGTTCAATTTTTAACTTATTTTTCTTTAATTCCAAAAATTAGTTTAACAAAACCCCTCAAAAATCTAGGAACTTTTTTAACAACAATTGTCATAATCAAACACTCTCCTTCTATACAAAATTAACAACAAAGCCAAGATAAACCAAGGCAAACAACAATAAACCCAATAAGAAATAACCAACCAGTAAAAGGAAGTAGTATAACAAGCAAAATTCCTAAACCTAAACCAATTAAGCACACAGCCAAAGTTTTTTTAAAAATTCTCATAACATACCTCCTAGTTTAATATATAGTATTAAAATTTATGTAAAATTGTGAAAGAAGGTAACAAATGCTATTAGATATAATTTATCCTCCTACATGTGGAATTTGCGGAGAAATCAACAAAAAATACATATGCAAAAAATGTGAAATAAAAATAAAGCAATATGAAATAAATAAAATAGAAAATTATAGAAAAAATAAAAATAAGTATTTTGATTATCAAATAAAACTTTTTAAATATGAAAACATAATAAGAGAAAGAATAATAGACTATAAATTTAGAGAAAAGGCCTATCTAGGAGAGACTTTTGAAAAAATGGTAATAAAAAATGAAAAAATATATAGTTTTTTAAAAAAATATGATATAATATTATACGTTCCTATGTTTAAAAAACATAAATTAGCAAGAGGCTACAACCAATCAGAATTAATAGCTAAAAAACTAGCAAAAACATTAGGAATATGCTTGGAAAAAAATAATTTAACAAAAATTATAGATACAAAAAAACAAAGTTTATTAACAAAAGAACAAAGAAAAAAGAATATAAAAGGTGCTTTTAAAATTAAATATCCAGAGAGAATAAAAGACAAAAACATCATATTATTTGATGATATATTTACTACTGGAAGTACAGTTAATGAATGTAGCAAAATGCTCAAAAAAGCGGGTGCAAAAGAAATTGTAATACTTACAATTGCCACAGATTGAACAAAGGAGGCTTTAATGGAGGATTTAGTTGAAAGTATATTGGATTATATAAGATCAGATTACACTGACTATGCAATAATGATAAATGGAGAATGGGGAAGTGGAAAAACATACTTTTGGAATAATAAAATAAAACCTAAAATTGATGGTATGCAATTTAATGGAAAAAAATATTCAACCATTTACATGTCTTTATATGGAATATCAAATCTAGAAGAAATTAGTAAAAAAATATTTATTGAAACAACACAACTTATGGATAAAAATGTAAAAAAACATAAAGAACTATCAGAGAAACATTCAATACCAGAATATGCAAAAACAGGAATAAATATGGCGACCTCATTTGGTGCAAATGCAAACGGAGAAAAAATCAATTATGGAAATTTCTTCACTACAGACGATAAAGTGTTATGCTTTGATGACTTGGAAAGAGCTAATGTTGATGTTATTGACATACTAGGATATATTAACAATTTTGTAGAACACGATCACATAAAAACTATAATTATATGCAATGAAAAAGAACTTGCAACAAAGCTAAAAAATAATAATTTAGAAATGAAAACCTTTATAGCAACATATATATTAGATAAAGAAGGAAAATTATCCAATGAAGACAAGCCAATGGTCGAAAGAATTCAAGACAAAATTGAATACGTATTTGATAAAGCAAATGACTACGAAAGAATAAAAGAAAAATTAATAGGAGAAACCTTTGAATATAGACCAGAATTCAACTATATAATAAACGGAATCCTGATGAGATATGAAAATGATAAGGAGCTAATACGTTTTTTAAGAGAAAATACACCATATATTATAAATACCTTCAACAAGAGTGGAACAAAAAATCTTAGAATCTTAAAACATTCTTTAAATGATTTTAAAAAAATTTATGAGATGGTGAATAGATATTACCCAAATATAAATTATAGAGTATTGCAAACAATGCTTATATTTACCATAGCAATATCCTTTGAAATTAAAGCGGGAAAAATAACAAAAGACAAATTTGTTCATATACAAAGTAATGAAGAATATAAAGAAACTGTAATATCTTCAAAAGTATTTGCAGATAATAGACAGTTTTATATAAAAGAATTCGACAATAATTATTACTACAATTTTAAAGCAGAATATAGATTTTTTAAATTCATAGAAATGTATGTGAGAACAAGAATCTTTGATACCAAGAAATTCAAAGAAGATATGGAGGATGTAATAAACACAGTAGATACAGAAAAATTGCCTGGATATAAAAGACTACTAACAGAGGAGTTTTGGAAAATATCTGATGACCAATTTCCAGAAGTAATTACAGAAGTGATTGAGGAGGTAAAAAAAGGTGAAATAAACCTAATAGATACAACAAAATTATTCGTATATTTCACTTACTTTGTACAAAGAGGTTTAATAGATTATAAGACATCTACAATAAAAACAATATTCTTTAATGGAATGAATTTAGCTTCATTACACTCAGAGTATATAGAAGATGCAGACAAAGAATTAAACAATCTTGCATTAAGTGAAGAAAATATAGATATAGAAGAAATACTAAAGCATTTCTATGCTTTAAACAATACACTAAAAGACAAAATGTACACAGAAAAAGCAAATGATGTATTAAAAGCTATTCCTATGAAAATGGAAGTCTTCTACGAAAAATTTGACGAAGAATGTATGAAAATACCAATATTAAAATATTATGATCCATACCAATTATTTCAAAGAATATTATGTGCAAGCAATGAAGATATAATGATAATAAAAGAGAAACTCGTAGAAAGAGCAAAGAAACATACACAAGAATTAAAACCAGAATTAAAGAACATCACAAAATTAAAAGAAATAGTAGAACAATATTTAAAAGGAAAAGAGACAACTATAAAAACAGTAATGCTAGTAGAACTACAAAAAGACCTTGAAAACATTATAAATTTGATGAATAATGATATAAAATAGTTGAGAAAGGAAAATAAATATGAAGGAACTAGAATTAAAATATTATTTTGAACATATGGAGGAATTTAGACATAACGAATTATTTGAAAACTGCACTTATATTTGGGAACCTCTAAGCAAAATAAATGACTATATAAAGAAAAAGATTGTAGATAAAAATATACAAATTAATAAAGCAGAAGAAATTGGAGAATTCGTTTCAATAAAAGGCAATTATTTTATAGATGAAGGAACAAAAATTGGCTCAAATGTAACAATACAAGGACCCGTACTAATAGGAAAAAATGTTGAAATTCAATCAGGAGCTTTAATAAGACCAGGCTCTATTATAGGAGATAATTGTGTTGTAGGTCATGCATCAGAAGTAAAACACTCAATATTGCAGAACAAAGCAAAAGTAGCAAGCTTAGCGTTTGTAGGTGATAGTATTCTTGGAAAATCAACAAGAATAGGTAGTGGAATAATACTTGCTAACAGAAGATTTGATCAAAAAAATATAGAAATAAAAATAGATGGAACAAAATACGATACAGGAACAGATTTCTTTGGAGCGGTTATAGGAGATACTACAAGATTAGGAGCAAATTGTACTACACTACCAGGAACCTGTATAGGACCTTATACATGGATATTACCAACAGTACAAGTAAGAAATTTTGTACCAGCAGAAAAAAGAATTCTACCAAAGGCAGAATACACAATTCAAGACAACCCAAGAATAGAACTGAAATAATAAAAATATATGAATTACAATTATAATAACTACAAAAAATGTATGCAAAGCTACACTTAAAAAGGAACGAGGACATTTTATGAAGAAAAAATGGCAATATTATGAACAAAACAAAGAATTAGTAAAACAAATTTCAGAAAAGCATAACATATCTACATTATTAGCTCAAATATTGATAAACAGAAACATTGTAGATGATAGCCAAATTGATATATTCTTGCAACCAAAACGAAACGATTTTCATGATCCATTTTTAATGCTAGATATGGAAAAAGCAACAGATAGAATAATGCAGGCAATCAAAAACAAAGAAAAAACAATAATTTATGGAGACTATGATGTTGATGGCATAACAAGTATTACAGTATTGAAAAAGTTTTTACAGGAAAGAGGACTAGAAACAGACTATTACATACCAAATAGATTAGAAGAAGGATACGGACTAAATGTAGATGCAATACAAGAGATTGCACAAAAGAAATATAAATTAATGATAACAGTTGACTGTGGAGTTTCTGGAATAGAAGAAATCAAGTTAGCTAATAGTAAAGGGATAGAAACAATAGTAACAGACCATCATGAACAACTAGATGAACTTCCTGCTGCATATGCAATAATAAACCCAAAACGCAGAGACAACACGTATCCTTTTAGAGGACTAGCAGGAGTAGGAGTAGTATTTAAACTAATACAGGCTATATCAAAAAAACTAGGATTAGATGAAAAGGAATATCTAAAATACCTAGACATAGTATGTATAGGAACAATATCAGATATAGTTCCTCTTGTAGACGAGAATAGAGTAATAGCTAAACTTGGATTAATGCTTGTTGAATGCACAAAGAACATTGGACTAAAAGAATTGATAAGTGAAACAAAATATAAAAATATAGATTCAACCATGATATCCTTCGCTATAGCACCAAGAATAAATGCTTGTGGTAGAATGGGAAAACAAGAAGAAGCTTTGCAATTATTCCTTACAGAAAATCTTGAAGAAGCAAAGGAAATAACAAAAAAACTAGAAAGATATAATTCAGAACGTCAAGAAACAGAAAAAAACATATTTGAACAAGCAATAAAAAAAATAGAAACAGAAAATTTGAAGGAGCTTAACAGTATAGTATTAGCAAGTGAAAACTGGCACCATGGAGTAATTGGAATTGTAGCTTCAAGAATTACTGAAAAATTTTATAAACCTACAATATTAATATGTATAGAAGGAGATGAAGGCAAAGGTTCAGGCAGAAGTGTTCCGGGATTTGATTTGCACCAAGCACTAGTAGATAGCTCACAATTCTTAAAAAAATATGGTGGACATGAGATGGCAGTAGGACTATCTTTGGAAAAAGAAAAAATTAATGACTTTAAAAAATATTTTGAAGAAATATCAAAGGCAAAAAATGTAAAACAACTAATACCAGTAATAAATATAGACTGTGAAATAACAAAAAAAGAATTAAATAAAAAAACAATAGAACAAATAAAACTATTGGAACCATTTGGAGAAAAAAACAAACAACCGTTAGTAATATATAAAAACCTAAAAATCACATCAATAAGGGCACTATCAGAGGGAAAACACCTGAAATTAATGTTAAAAGATGATAATGAAATAGTAAATGCAATAGGCTTCAACTTAGGAGAACTTTCTAATGAATACTTAATAGGAGATAAAGTTGATATAGTAGGGACAATAGAAACAAACGCATATAATGGACAAGAACAAATACAAATAAATTTAAAAGATATAATGAAATCAATTTAAGTGCCAAAGAAACACTTCTTTAGTCACAGATTTAGAAAGGATAGTTATAATTTATGGAAAGTAACAACAAGACAATTGATGATCTAATAAAAAGAATGAAAATGAATAAAAGAAAAACTAACACGACATTAATATTAAAAGCATATAAGTTTGCAGAAGAGCATCATCGTGGACAAAAAAGATTGTCAGGAGAAGACTATATAATACATCCATTAAATGTAGCATATATTTTAGCAGATTTGCAATTAGATGATGCAACAATTTGTGCGGCACTATTGCATGATGTAGTTGAAGATACAAATGTTACAAATGAAGATATTGAAAAAAATTTCGGAAATGAAATTGCAGAAATGGTTGCAGGAGTCACAAAATTAGGAAAAATACAATATGTAACAATAGAAGAAGAACAGGTTGAAAACTACAGAAAAATGTTCTTAGCAATGGGAAAGGATATAAGAGTAATATTAATAAAACTTGCTGACAGACTACATAATATGCGTACACTTTCAAATCTAAAAAGAGATAGACAAATAGCTAATGCAAAAGAAACAATGGAGCTCTATGCACCACTTGCAAATAGGCTTGGTATATACTCTTTAAAATGGGAACTAGAAGATTTAGCTTTTAGATATTTATACCCAGAAGAATATAGAGAACTTGTATTAAGTATAGAAAAAAAGAGAGAGGAAAGAATAGAATTCATAAATAAGATTATGGATGAAATACGAATAGCTCTTAAAAAAGAAAAAATAGTAGCAGAAGTAACTGGAAGAGCAAAACATCTATACAGTATATATAGAAAAATGAAGAGAGATAATATAACAATAGACCAAGTATATGACTTATTCGCATTAAGAATAATAGTAAATTCAGTAAAAGACTGTTATGCAGCTTTAGGAGTTGTACACGATTTATATACTCCAATGCCAGGAAGATTTAAAGATTATATAGCAGTTCCAAAACCAAATATGTACCAATCAATACATAATACACTAATTCGGACCAAAAGGTACTCCATTTGAAGTGCAGGTACGTACATGGGATATGCACAAAGTAGCAGAATACGGTATTGCTGCACATTGGGCATATAAAGAAGCAAATAAATTTAAAAAATCAAATGTGCTGGTGGAGGAAGACAAACTAGCATGGCTTAGAGAAACACTAGAGTGGCAAAAAGATATGCAGGATCCAACAGAATTTTTAAAAACATTAAAAACAGAACTATTTGAAGACGAAGTATATGTTTTTACACCTAGAGGAGAAATAAAAACACTGCCAAGAGATGCAACACCAATAGACTTCGCATATAGTATACATGCAGAAGTAGGACATAAAATGATAGGTTGCAAAATAAATAGCAAAATGATGCCAATAGTAACACCTCTTAAAAGTGGAGATATTGTAGAAATCATAACATCAGATACTGCAAAAGGACCAAGTAGAGATTGGCTTAAAATAGTAAAAAGCTCTAGTGCAAAAACAAAAATTCAGCAATGGTTTAAGAAAACAGAAAGAGAAGAAAACATAGAAAAAGGAAAAGAAATTCTAGACAAAGAAATAAAAAAAATTGGAATGTCACACAGCGACTTATTTAAACCAGAATGGATACAAAATGTTCTTAATAGATATAATTACAACACACAAGAAGATATGTATGCAAGCATAGGCTTTGGAGGAATATCACCAAACAAAATAATTACAAGACTATTAGAAGAATATAAAAAAGAACATGAAGAAGAAGTAATAGAAGAAAAAATACAAGAATTGGTAACAGAAAAACCTAAGAAAACAAAAGCTTCTAAATCTGGAGTAACTGTCAAAGGAGTAGACAATTGTTTAGTTAAGTTTTCAAAATGTTGTAATCCGGTACCAGGAGACGATATCATAGGATACATCACAAAAGGTAGAGGAGTTTCAATACATAGAAAAGACTGCACTAATTTAAAAGATTTACTGTCAGAAGAAGAAAGAATAATAGAGGTAGAATGGCATAATGAAACAAACAAAGTAACATACAATGTAGATATGGAAATACTGGCCAATGACAGAACAGGTTTATTATCCGACATTGTAAAAGAAATAATGTCTAAAAAAGTAAATATAATTGGAGTAAATACAAGAACAAGCAAGGATAAAATTGCAACAATTTATATAACCTTAGAGGTACAAGACATAGAACAATTAAACCAAGTTATAAAGCAGATTAGAAAAGTAGATAGTGTATATGAAGTTACACGTAAAAAATAAGTAATTAAAGGAGGAAATATATGCAGAAAACTATAGCAAAGACTCTACCAGGATTTATGGAATTATTACCAGAAGAACAAGTTCTATTCAACCAAATGAGAAAAACAATACAAGAAACATATGAAAAATTCGGTTTTCTACCAATAGATACGCCAATTATAGAAAGCACAGAAGTATTGCTTGCAAAAGCAGGTGGAGAAACTGAAAAACAACTATATTCATTTACAAAAGGAGACAGCAATTTAACATTAAGATTTGATTTAACTGTACCACTTGCAAAATATGTAGCTTTACATTCAAATGAGATCAGTTTTCCATTTAGGAGATATCAAATCGGAAAAGTATATAGAGGAGAACGTGCACAAAGAGGTAGATTCAGAGAGTTTTACCAATGCGATATAGATGTTATAGGAGATGGAGAACTAAATATAATAAATGATGCTGAAATACCAAGTATTATATATGAAATCTTTAGAAAATTAGGACTTGATAACTTTTGTATAAAAATAAACAACAGAAAAATTTTAAATGGATTGTATGAGTCAATAGATGCAAAAGAAGTTTCAGAGAGTATAATGAGAACTATAGACAAAATAGAAAAAATAGGTATAGAAAAAGTAAAAGAAGAACTAAGAGAACTATCACTTTCAGAAGAAAACATAGAAAAAATAATAAAATTCATAACAATAAAAGGAACAACAGATGATAAACTAAAAGAACTACAAAACTTAAATATAAAAAATGAAACATATCTCGAAGGTATGCAAGAGTTAAAAAAAGTTATAGAATATATACGTTTATTTAATGTACCAGAAGACTATTTCTCAATAGACACAAGCATCGCACGAGGGTTAGATTATTATACAGGAACAGTATATGAAACATTTCTAAATGATTATAAATCAATAGGTAGTATATGCTCGGGAGGAAGATATAACAATTTAAGTGAATATTATACAGATAAAAAATTCCCAGGAGTAGGCATGTCAATAGGGTTAACAAGACTATTTTTTATACTAAATGATATCGGATTAATAAAATCAAATAAAAAATCAATATCAGAAGTATTAATAGTATCAATGATATCAGACATATCTCCAGCTATTGAAATAGCAAACAAATTAAGACAAGCCAACATAAATACAGAAATATATTTTGATGACAAAAAAATAAAAGCTAAATTTAAGTATGCAGACAAATTAAAAATTCCTTATGTGATTGTTATTGGAGAAAATGAAATAAAAACAGGGAAATTAACTCTAAAGAATATGAAAACAGGAGAACAAAAGGAATGTGACTTAGAAGAAATAATAAATAAACTACATAACTAATAATTAAAAATGAATAATGAAAATTTAATTATTCATTATTCATTCTCAACTATTATCTAGTAACTATAATGTTATTTGCATCTTCTTTGCGAAGAGCAATAGTGAACCCTCGCACTTCATAAGCAGTAGGTTCACCAAAAGGACTTTTAAATACGGCTTTAATAGGAGTATTTTGAACAAAACCTAAATCTAATAATCTTCTATGAATAGGGCCAGAGCAATTCAAGGATACAATTTTTCCACACGAGTTTAAAGGTAATTTATCTAATGTAATAGTATTCAAATTTATCCCTCCACTATATTTTATGTTGGAAAATAAAAAGTGTTAAAGAAAGGAAATGATTTTTATGGAAAGAAAAAGAGGATTTGAAGTAGCAAAAGGATTTGAAAATAGTAATATTAATTTACCAGTAAGGAAAACGAGATTTTCAGCAGGATATGACATAGAAGCAGCAGAAGATACGACAATACCAAGCTTTAAAAAAGGTATAAAACCAACACTTATAAAAACTGGTCTAAAAGCATATATGGAGCAGGATGAAGTCTTAATACTAGCAAACAGAAGCTCAAATCCAGGGAAAAAAGGTTTGATTTTAGCAAATAGCATAGGAGTAATTGATAGTGATTACTATGGAAATCCAGAGAATGATGGACACATAATGTTCGCATTTTATAATATAAAAGAAGAGGACATAGAAATAAAAAAAGGCGATGCAATAGGACAAGCAATATTTCAAAAATTTTTGACAACAGATAATGACGTAAGTTCAGGAGAACGAATAGGTGGATTCGGCTCAACAAGTAAATAGCAAATACTTTGAGGAGGTAAAATCTATGAAAAAAGAACGTGGTGCAATAACACTAATAACATTAGTAACAATAGTATTCATGATATCATTTTTAATAGGAACATATGTAATAATGTCAAATAGAAGACAAGCTCAAGAAGAAATAAAAAGGAAAACTCGGTGATATATATGGAAACAACTTAGAAAATGTAAACGAAATATATGAAAACTATTTTGCAAGTGGAAATGACGCAATTCCAATAAGTACACCAGAACAATTGTTAAAAGTATGCACAAGTACAACTGAAAAACCAGTTTATATTGTATCAGAAAATAAAATATATAATTGTACAGCAGATGCAAACTATATTTTAATCAATGATATAAGTTTTTCAGCAATGGACTATATAACAGATTATCCAGAAAAATTCACAGAAACTTCACCATATACATGGGAAGACAACACTGTGCAGACAAGTGAAGGAACTTTTAGAGAGAACTTTAATGATAATGGTAAAAAAATAATATGTATACCTTATACTCCAGAAGATAGTAATAAAACTACTAATAAAAGTTCATAAATTAAGAAGGTAGTATTATAAAAATACTAGAAATAGTTGATTTTTCTAATTAAATTGATTATAATATTAAAGAACAAATTGACATAAAGAGAGGAATGATGAAATGAATAAAGACATACTTATAGGAGGGGCATGGCCATATGCAAATTATTATATGCACATTGGACATTTGGCTGCATTATTACCCGGAGATATTCTTGCAAAATACTTCAGAGGAAATGGTGATAATGTAATGTATGTATCAGGAACAGACTCACATGGAACTCCAATTACACAAAGAGCAAATAAAGAAAAAGTAAGTGCAGAAGAAATTGCAATGAGATATCATGAGGCATTTATAAATAGCTTTAATTTAATGAATTTTGAATATGATTTATATGCAGCAACATATGATGAAGAACATAAAAAAATGGTACAAGAATATTTCTTAAAGCTTATAAATAATGGATATATATATGAAAAAACAGTAGAACAAGATTATTGCGATAAATGTAATAAATTTTTATCAGACAGGGAAATTGTAGGCAAATGTCCTAAATGTGGTGGAAAAGCTACAGGAGAACAATGTGATGACTGTCTAACAACATTAAATGCGGATGAAGTAGTAGACAAACACTGTAAGGAATGTGGGGAAAAAACAGTGTTAAAAGGAAATAAACACTTGTACTTCAAGTTATCAGCTTTTCAAAAACAAATAGAAGACTTAATAAATAGCAGTGAAAATACTTGGAGAAAGCAAGCAATAGGAGAATCAAGAAAATTTTTACACAATGGTTTAATAGATAGAGCAGCAACAAGACAATTAGACTGGGGAGTTGAAGTACCCGTTGAAGGGTATGAAGACAAAAAAATATATGTGTGGATAGAGGCAGTATTAGGATATTTAACAACAGCTAGACGAGTAGCAGCTAAAAGAAACATAAACTTTGAAAAGTTTATGAGCAAAGATAACCCAAATCTTTCAACATACTATGTACATGGAAAAGACAATATACCTTTTCACACAATAATATTTCCAGCACTAATGCTTGGAATAGAAAAGGGATATCAATTACCTAAATATATAGTATCAAGTGGATATGTTAATATGAACGATTCAAAAATGTCAAAGAGCAAAGGAAATCTAATAACAGTAGATGAACTAGTCCAGAAATTTGATGTAGATAGTATACGATATTTTATGATCTCAAATGGACCAGAAAAAAAAGACTTAAACTTCACAGAAGAACTATTTATACAAACTCATAATAAATTTTTAGTCGGAATGCTTGGAAATTTTGTAAATAGAAATCTATCATTTATAAACAAAAAATTTGATGGAATTATAAAAAAAGCAAATATAGACAAAGAAATTATCAAAAAAACAGAGGAACTATATAAAAAAGTAGGAAACTTAATAGAGCAAGCAGAGTTAAAAAGTGCAATAGACGAAATTTTCGAATATATAGGATATGCTAACAAATACTATGATGAAAAAGAACCATGGAAACAATGTAAAGAAAATATTGAAGAGTTTAATAATATAACATATACATGCACATATATAATAGCAAACATATCAAACTTAATAGCACCATTTATGCCAAACACATCAAAAAAAATAAAGAAAATTTTAGGTTTACCAGAATTTAAATGGGAACCAATTATGCTAAAAGATGATATTAAAATTAATGAACTAGAATTGTTATTCAACAGAATAGATTTATAATAAACACTATAATATTGAGGGTAAAATTTTGCAAAAGAGGTAAAAAAATGGAGGAGAAACAATTTATAAAGAAACAATTTATAAAAAACATGATATATACATTTGCAGTATTTACAATATTGGTATTAGCTTTTGATGTACTTATATATACAAGAGCAAAACGATATAGATATGATGAAATAGACACAGAATTGCAAAATTTTGCTAGCATAAATTGGAACCATAAAATAATAGTCCTAAATCCAAGAATTATTTATATAATAAGAGACGAAAAAGGAAACATACTAAATAAAGAAAGCATAGGAAGACTATATCAATATATAAGTGACATTGAACTTGATAGGAACAAGCTAAACACAATATATTCAATTAAAGTTAATTCAGAATATAATTACAGGGGAATAACAACTAAAACATATCTGGCTTCAAATGAACCATACTATATCCAATTATTAGCAAATGTAGATGGAGAAAATGAAAGTCTAAAAAGCTTAAAAAATAGACTCTTTGGGATGAGTGCAATTATAATAACCACATCAATCATTGCAAGTTATATTTTATCAAAAAAAACCTTGAAACCTATATTTGTAGCATGGGAAACACAAACTGAATTTGTACAAAATGTCGCTCATGAATTAAGAACACCTCTTACTATAATACAGGCAAAACAACAGCTATTATTAAAAGAGCCAGAAAGTAAGATAATAGACAAATCAGAGGATATAATCTTAACAATAAACGAAACAAGAAGATTAACTAAACTAGTAAAAGAACTTATGATTTTGGCTACAGCAGATTCAAATCAATTAAAAATAAAAAAAGAATTAAAGAACATAGACGAAGTAATTAAAGATATAGTAACACCATATGTGGAATATGCTGAAATGCAAAACAAAGAGCTATTATTGAACCTAGGTTGTGATAAAAGTATAAACATAGATGTAAATAAAATTACACAACTAATGATCATATTACTAGATAATGCAATAAAATACACAAAAGAAGGAGAAAAAATAAAAGTAAATACATTTTTTAAAGATGGCAAAGGTGTAATAGAAGTAATAGATGAAGGAATAGGCATAAATGACGAGCAAAAGAAACACATTTTTGAACGATTTTATAGAACAGACAAAGCACGAACAAGAGAAACAGGAGGAACAGGACTAGGTTTAGCAATAGCACAAACAATAGTAAGGCTACATGGTGGAACAATACGAGTATATAATAATGAACCAAAAGGAACAAAATTTGTGATAAAAATTTAAAAAACCAACAAGCTATTAAGAGATAGCTTGTTGGTTTTTTATACGCTAGTGTTAATTTAATATTTATTTTTGATTTAATATTTTTTTGCCAACTTCAAATATGGTACCTGCCCCCATAGTTATTATTAAATCATGAGGACAAGCATGTCCCTTTATATAATTTGAAATTTCTTCAAAGTCAGATATGTACATAGCATGTTTACCAAAATCATTAATCTTATGGACTAAATCTTTAGAAGAAATGCCGTATGTATTTTTTTCTCTTGCTGCATAAATATCAGTTATAATAATATTATCAAAATCTAGCAATGCTTCAGCAAAATCTGATAACAATTCTTTAGTCCTGCTATAAGTATGTGGCTGAAAGACAACCCAAGATTGACGATAAGATTTGTTTTTCATTGCCTTTGAAGTAGCAGCAATCTCACTAGGATGATGGGCATAATCATCATAAACATCAATATTACTATAAGAACCTATATATTCAAATCTACGATTAGCACCAGTAAATTTTGCCAAAGTAGTTTTTAAAACTTGTTTAGATATTCCATAAGTAGAACACATTGCGATACAAGCCAAAGCATTATAAACATTATGAAGACCTGGGACACAAAGCTTAAATTCGCCAAAATAAGAATTGTTTCTATAAACATCAAACTTAGAAAAACCATTTTTATCATAAACGATATTTCTTCCAACAAAATTTGCCTTATCATTTCTTAAACCAAAAGTGATAACTTTTGCTTCAGTATGCTTTCGCAAATTCAAGCAATCTGGATCATCTGCATTTGTAACTAGAAAACCATCCTTAGGAAGCATATTTACATATTTTTCAAATGCATACTTAATATTATCAAAGGTCTTAAAATAATCCAAATGATCATTGTCTATATTAGTAACAATAGTACTTTGAGGACTAAATTTTAAAAAGCTTTCAACATATTCACAAGCCTCCAAAATAAAGAAATCGCTATTACCAACCCTATAATTTCCACCTATATCTTTAAGCATTGCTCCAACTTGAACACTTGGATCTAATCCAGCTTCTAAAAAACATAAAGAAACCATAGAAGTAGTTGTGGTTTTTCCGTGTGTTCCAGCAATACCAATAGTATTATCATATATTCGTGTAAGAAAGCCCAGAAAATCAGCCCTTTCAACAATGGGAATATTGTTAGTTTTTGCACAAATAAGTTCTGGGTCATCTTGCTTAATTGCAGCAGAATAAATAACAAAATCAGCTTTTTCAACTAAATTTGTATTATGACCAATAGATACAAAAATCCCATGACTAGCTAATTTATCAGTAATTTTACTTTTAGTGCAATCAGAACCTGTTACAAAAAAATTCCAATTATGTAAGACTTCTGCTATACCACTCATACTAATTCCGCCAATACCAATTAAATGAATGTGTTTATATTGCTTCAAATTTTCTATATTATTTAAATCCATATTATCATCTTTCCTTTCGTGTAACATAATTAAGACATATAGATTATATACTCTAAATGCAAAAAATTCAATATATTATGTAAAAATAATATATGATTTATACAGGAAAAGGTTACAAATCATTTTTAAAAAACTTCACAAATGATGAAAAATGTGGTAAAATAAATATAATTAGATTTAGCTTAGGAGGTTGTTATATGGTGAGAATGAAAAAGACCGAACTAACATGGGATAAATACATGGATTATTTAATTGAAACAATTGATGAGAGTAAATTTATGAGAAGAGCTGAAACAAAACCAATGTCTACACCAAAGGCAGCAAGCGAATCTCATCTAACTTCAAGAGCAACACATTCAAAAATAGCTGCAAACATAGCTAAAAGATTAGCTGATGCATTGGACTTAAATGGGGAATATATTTATGCAGGAATGTTGATGCATGATGCTGGACATCCGTTTAGTGCACATGAAGGTGAAGAAATATTTAACAAGTTTGGAAAAAGAAAAAATTGCGGATTTTTTCATCACAATGCTAAAGGAGTAGAAGTGATTAGAGCAGAAGGTATTCGAGATAAAGCAATTAATAAAATTCCAAACATTAATGAAACTCCAGAATTGAAAGAACAATTGGAAAAAGAGTTTGATTATTTTCTTGATGTAATAATATCACATGATGGTGAAGCAACAAGAGGAGAGAGAAACAGAAAAGAAATACCTTACCCAAGTATTCAAGATGCAATACGTGATAAATTAAGAAAGGCAAATTCGTTTAATGATTATAAATTCGTTGCACAAACTCCAGAAGGAAAACTTGCTAAGATGGCTGATGTAATAGCATATTTAGCAACAGATATACAAGATGGATTTAGAATAGGAATAATTGATAATTTTGATAACGATTATTTAGCATTATTGGGTGAAGTATTAACAACAGGATATTCAACAAGAGAAGGGTATATTGCCTGTGCTAAAAACAAAATTAAAGAAATAAAGGAAAGCAAATTAAGAGAATTAAAATCTGACATGAAAAAGCCTGAAAATGAGAGCATTCTAGCAAATGCAAATGAGATTATAAAAACAGCAGAGCAACAAGGAATAAAGATTGCTTCAATGAAAGAAGAAGACATACAAAAACTATATGGTATTTTGGAAGAAAAAGTTCAAAGCATTAAAGACGAATCTGCCAATATGACGGAAGAAGAAAAACAATTTATGTATGCAGATGTTGCAAAACTTAGAGAATTTGTTGGAAAATTGTTAAGTATAAATTCATCAGTAGTATATGAAGTAACAAGTAAAATGCAAGAATACTTTATAAACGATATAATAACAGAAACAAGAGCTAGAACAGAGGAAAAAGAAAAAACAATATTGGAATTAAAAGATAAAATTTTATTAAATCCAGATGATACTGAATTAAGAAAACAGCTTGAAGACGAGGAAAAGGATACTCCAGTTAATCCTAAATTTTCTTCTAAAGCAGAAAAACTATTTGATAAGATCAAAGATTTAAACTATAAAAAAATAGTGCAATATACAAAATGGGATTATCAAATGGAACAACAACCAAAAGCTGCAAAAGAATTAGCTATATATGTAGCGAAAGCATTAAAAGAAACTGGTGCAATTAGAAATAAATTTTATGATAGGACGATTAGAAGAGAGATAGAGCCAGAAGCACTAAAATATATGAAAGTTAAACCACTTGATGAAACAAAATATGAAGAAAATCAAAAAAAATATGGAATTAAGGACATAAAAGGTACTCGAAAAGTTGGAAGTGATGAAAGATTTACAGCAAAAGGGGAAAAAGCGAATGAAAACAGAAAACACGAATTATGTAGAGAAGTTTATAATAGCGTTCAAAAAGAAGGAGATAACTTTGCAATAAAATATAACAATGTATTTGCTGCAATTCCTAAAACTATAGAAATGGTTGTAGATGAAGCTATAAGCCACGATGAGGAATTTACTAGAAGAGTAAATGACACTCGAACTATTATAAAAACAAAATATGACGGAAAAACAGAAGAATTAGAAGATATAGATAAACAAGAAAAATTTGCTCATTTACTAGTAAAAAAAGGAATTTGCAAACCAGAACAAACAAAAGCGACAATAAAACAAGCAATAAGAGCATATGGATATTTAGAAAGATATGAAGAAGAAGAAAACAGAAAAAATCAAAATGAATTATTAACACAATATGGAACAATTGAAGAAGTAAAAAAACATAGAGATGAAATAATACAAAAAAGAATAGAACAAGCAAGAAATAACATGGAAGAGGCAATGGCATATCAATTAGCTATTGACTATATAAGTGGTATGACAGATAGAAGCTTTAACGATTTAGCAATTAGAACTGGCTATATGTCATATGATGACCTAAACACAAAAAGAGGAAGAACAAGAAGCTCTTCAGTTGTAGACCTGATTGCAAAAAATAATAGAGAAAACGGAGAAGAAAGATAAGACATGCCAAAATTTTTTATAGAAGCTAAACAAATACAAGAAGATAAAATAACTTTATTTGGCGAAGATGTAAAACATATTGCAAATGTTTTAAGAAAACAAATAGGAGACAAAATAAACATTTGCAATATCACTACATCTGAAAACTTTTTGTGCCAAATAAGAGAAATAAGTAGAGAACATATAAAATGCAATATAATAGAAAAGCTTCCATCAAAGACAGAGCCAAATACTGAAGTTAGTATATTTCAAGGACTACCAAAGGCAGAAAAAATGGAATTAATAATTCAAAAATGCACTGAGCTTGGTGCAAAACAATTTATACCAGTGCAAATGGAAAGAAGTATAGTAAAACTAGACAGTAAATCAGAAAATAAAAAAATAGAAAGATGGAATAAAATTGCAGAAACAGCTGCGAAACAAAGTGGAAGAGATTTCATACCAAAGGTGGAAAATTTAATAAATTTGCAAAAACTATGTAATTTAATTCAAAAATATGATATAGTATTGTTGGCATATGAAAATGAAGAAAATACAACTCTTAAAGCAATATTAAAAACGGTAAAAAATAAAGAAAATTTAAAGATAGGAATAATAATTGGACCAGAAGGCGGAATAGATAGAAAAGAGGTAGAAAAATTAGTAGAAGCTGGTGCAAAAACAATTACTTTAGGAAAAAGAATTCTAAGAACAGAAACTGTAGGATTAGTAATGACAAGTATTATAATGTATGAGCTAGAATAACGCAAGAGAAGGGAATGAAAAGAAAACTTGAAAAAAAATATATTGAACAATATAGAAGCAATTAAAAAAAAGAGAGAGTTATCAAAAGAAACAAAAAAACAAATATCAAAAAAGATTATAGCAAATGCTTTAATATGTATAGGTATGCTACTACTGTTAATGATATACAGAATAACAGCTGATTTTTTAACAATAGAAATAGCAATAAGCATGTATCATACAAGCTCAATGCTAATATTACTAATTGCATTAGCAATATTAGAAATAGCCTATAAAAAGGACAATGGAAATTTAGGAATATCTGGATTAGAAATACTAGCATTAGCTATATTCACACTTTTTGCACCATACATTTATATAAAGTTTAGAACAAACTTCATTTATAAAGCATTAATATTTATAACAGTTTATTATATTTCTAAAATAATGATAATATATTGCAAAGAAAAAAAGCAGTATTCACTTAATATTAGTGACATATCAAATATAATAAAAAAAGAAAGCCAAGATGAAATGGCACAACAGGAAAAAAATAAAATTAAAGAGAATCATAAACAAAGAAAAACAAATAAAAGAGGTAGACCTAGAAAGAAAAAATAAAGGAGAATAGATAAATGTTAAGAAGTATGACAGGATATGGAAGAGGTAAATATGAAAAGGATTTTAGAGAATATTCCGTTGAAATAAAATCAGTAAATAATAGATATAGTGATGTATTAATAAAAATACCTAGAAACTTAAGCTTTTTAGAAGAAACAATAAAAAAGCTCATATCTAATTCTATAGTAAGAGGGAAAGTAGAAGTGTTTATTACTTTTGCAAACAATAGTGATAAGGGAAGAAACATAGCAATAAACAGTGAATTAGCAAAAAAATACATTGAGGAAATGAAAAAACTAGCAGAGGAAACAAATATAAATTCAAATATAGAAGTAATAGATGTAATGAAAATGCCAGACGTATTAAACACAAAACTAGATGAAGAAGATGAAAAAATAATAACAGAGGAATTAGTACAATGTACAAAAGAAGCAATAAAAAGCTTCATAGAAATGAGAGAAACTGAAGGGGAAAAGATAAAAGAAGACTTAGAAGAAAGAGCAAAATTTATTTCAGAGAAAATAGATAAAATAAATTCAATTTCTACTGGACTTGTGAAAGAATATATAGTAAAATTAGAAAGACGAGTAAATGAACTGTTAAAACCAAATTTAATAGATGAGGCACGCTTAGCACAAGAAATAGTATTATACTCAGATAAATGCTCTGTAGAAGAAGAAATAACGAGAATGAGAAGCCATATATCACAATTCTTGAATTTACTAAATAAAGACACTAGCAATGGAAAGAGAATAGACTTTTTAATCCAAGAAATGAATAGAGAGACAAATACAATTGGATCAAAAGCAAACAATTTAGATATAACAAATTATGTTGTCGATATAAAGACCGAATTGGAAAACATACGTGAACAGATACAAAACATAGAATAGGAGGCATATATGCAATTAGTTAATATAGGATTTGGAAATGTTGTTTCTGCAAACAAAATAGTTTCAATTGTAAGTCCAGAAGCAGCACCAATAAAAAGAATTATACAAGAAGCAAAAGACACAAAAGCTGCAATTGATGCAACATGTGGAAGAAGAACAAGAGCAGTATTAATAATGGATTCAGGTCATGTAATTTTATCTGCTGTACAGCCAGAAACAATATCAGCAAGATTAGACAAAGATATAGCTAAAGAAGAAAACATAGAAGAATAAAAAAGAAAGGAAATGAGTAAAATGATTATTAAACCAACAGTTACAGATTTATTACAAATAATTGATAATAGATTTGAATTAGTGATATTAGTAGCAAAAAGAGCTAGACAAATATCAGCAGGACAAACACCATTAACAAAAGTAAAAGAAAGGTCAGCAGTAACTCTTGCAGCAAATGAAATTGCTGAAGGAAAGGTGAAGGAATGTTAGTATTACTATCAGGAGTGTCTGGAGCAGGGAAAGATACAATAAAAAAAGAACTAATAAAAAGAATGAATAATGTAGTATCAATGCCATCATACACAGATAGACAACCACGAGAAGGCGAAGTAAACGGAGAAATTTATAATTTCATAACAACAGAAGAATTCGAAAGAAGAATAAAAGAAAATGAGTTTTATGAATACTCTGTACATCATGAACATTATTACGGCACATCAAAAAAAATACTAAATGAAGCAACACAATCAGGTAAAATTATAGTAAAAGACATAGAAGTAAATGGAACAGAAAACTTACTAAAACTATTTAAAGACAATATGGATATGGTTACAATATTCTTAAGAGTTCCAAAAGATGAGCTAAGAAGAAGACTAGAACACAGAATAGAAAAAGCAAGCTTAAAAGAAATAGAACTAAGACTTAACAGATTTGATTATGAAGAATCAAAAATAGGTATATATGATTATGTACTTAAAAACGATGACTTAGAAAAAACTGTTCAAATAATAATGACAATAATAGAAAATGAATATAAACTAAGAAAACAAAAATAATAAATTGCCTTAATATAGATTTTGGCTGTAAGGGTGAGCAATGCTTACCATAACTAAAAAACATTTATAGAGGAGGAAAACACATGAACAAAAAAAACAAAATATTTGTTAGAATTTTTGCAGCAATAATGGCAGGACTAATGGTGCTTGGAGTAGCCACATCATTACTATATATGTTATTTGTAAAGTAAAAATAGGAGGAACAAATGCTAAAAAATTTAGAAATATTATCAATAAAAGAGGGAGACATAACAGCATTCTTCAATACATTACTACATAGTCCATATAACTTAATAATGTTTATAGTAGATATAACAATAGTTGTATTTATAGCAGTTAAATTTTTTCAATTCGTAAAGGGAACAAGAGCCTTACAATTATTAAAAGGAATTTTGTTTTTAATCGCTGCAACAATGATTAGCTCACTATTAAATTTAAGAGTACTTAATTTTATATTAACTTCTTTTATGACATATGGAGTAATTTTACTAATTGTTATGTTTCAACCAGAACTAAGACGTGCATTAGAACAATTAGGTTCAAACAAGATAAATAAATTCTTTGGAATAGAACAAGATATAGCAACAAAAGTAAAAGAAAATATATATAAAATAACAATAGCAGCAATGGAGCTATCAAACACAAAAACAGGAGCATTAATTGTTATTGAAAGAGATATAAAATTGAAAGATATAATAGACACAGGTGTACTAATTGGAGCGGAAATATCACCACAACTGTTAGTAAACATATTCCAACCAAACACTCCCTTGCATGACGGAGCAGTTATAATAAGTGAAAGCAAAATAATGGCAGCTGCATGTATGTTGCCTTTAGCTGGAGATAAAAACATATCAAAAAAACTAGGAACAAGACATAGATCAGCAATAGGAATTTCAAAAGAGTCAGACAGTATAGTTATAGTAGTATCAGAAGAAACAGGTAAGATATCAGTTGCAAAAAATGGTACATTAATAGCAGATGTAAAAGAAGAAGCACTAAAACAAATTTTGATAAAAAATCTAGTACCTAAAATAGAAGAAAGAAAAAAATTCAAATTGACGAGGAAAAAATGAGAAATATAAAATTAGTAATAGAATATGATGGTAAAAAATTTGGTGGATGGCAAAAGCAACCCACCAAATTAAACATACAAGGGGAAATTGAGCAAGCGATAAAAGAAATAACAGGAGAAAAAGTTGAACTAACTGCATCAGGAAGAACTGACGGTGGAGTACACAGTTTAGGACAAGTTGCAAATTTTAAAACAAATAGTAATATAGAAATAGGAAAAATTGCGATTGCATTAAACTCAAAATTAAAAAAAAGTATAGTAATAAAAACAGCAGAGGAAGTACCAGAAGACTTCCACGCACGCTATAGTTGTAAAGGTAAAAAATATAGATACATAATAAATAACTCATATCAAGGAACGGCAATATATAGAGATTTAGAATATCATATTCCACAAAAACTAGATGTAAAAAAGATGCGGAGAAGCAATAAAATATTTTGAAGGAGAGCATGACTTTAGAGCCTTTAAAGCAAGTGGTACAAGCAGTAAAAGTACAATAAGAACAATATATAAAGCAGAAATAAAGCAAGAAGGAGAGAGAATAATAATAGAACTTACAGGCAATGGCTTTATGTATAACATGGTAAGAATAATAGCAGGAACAATTGTAGATGTAGGATTAAGAAAGATTGAACCAAAGGAAATACCAGAGATAATAAACTCAAAAGACAGGAGCAAAGCAGGAAAAACTCTTCCTGCATATGGTCTATACTTGGTAGAGGTATATTATGACCAATTCAATACATATTAAAATACTAAATTATAAAATAAATATATTCAAACACAATTATTCTCAAATATTACAAATTTGTTACAAATTGCAAAAAAACTTGCAATTTGTAATTTTTTAATATAGAATAAACATATAGAAATATATCTAATGAGAGGAGAATAAAATGTCAGACACATTAATGACAATAATAGGAATTTTCTTGGCAGTGGTATTAATGTTCATTTTTCCACTTATGGAAATGGCAGGAAAAAATGATGAGATAGCTCAAACAGTGACACAAGTAGCAGTGTCTGACTTTGTAAATACTGTTGCTGCACAAGGTAAAATAACTCAATTTGACTATAATGAACTAATTCAAAAATTATATGCAACAGGGAATGCATATGATATACAAATAGAGGCTCAAATATTAGATGATAATCCAAGAAGAGCAACAACTACAGCAACAAGTGACTTACAGGGAGAATACAAATATTATTCAGTATATACAAATACTATACTAGATGCAGTAAATGGCGAAAAAGGAATATATCAATTAAAAAAAGATGATTATATAATAGTAAGTGTTAAAAATACAAACATAACAATGGGAACGCAATTAAAAAATTTCTTATATAAAATGATAGGAAAAGACACATACACAATAGGAGCTTCAGCCTCAGCATTAGTATTAAATGGAAAACAGAATGTTACAGATCCAAAGACTCCAATAGCGAACATAACAGAAACACCAACCCCACCAAATCCACCAACCCCACCAGATTCTAGTATTGAATATTCAGATATTAATGTACTTATCAAACCAAACAAATTAGTAACAACAACGAATGATGGAAAATTAAATGTTATTGTAATACTAGATTGTGAAAGTGGATGTGTACCATACCATAATACAAGAGAAAATGTAACTCAGACAGATACAATGGTTATTCATATAAATCAAACACTTGTTAATGCTCGGTAAAAATGTTGCATTTCTTTTAACTAGATTGCCTGATACTGTTTTTACTGTTGAACAACCTGATTTTTATAATACTCTTACCAGCATTAGAGGAAGTCAACATGAAAATTATTTAACTGCAATTGATACAAGTTTAAAATATATTGAAGACAAAGAAGGTATTAGATGCGTTGTGTTCTTAACAGCGGGCTTGCCAACAGATGAAAGAGTTATTAATGCTTTTGCAAATCAACAAGAAAAATTTGATGCATTATATTATACAACCTGTTGTCAAAGTGTAGAAATAAACTCATTTCCTTATGATAATGCAATTCAAAAATCTAGAGGAGTCTTAAATGCGAACCATTCTTATAATCCTATTGCTCAAGGGTTTGCTTTACGAGAAAAATTTAAAGCATTATTAGAAGATATTAATGAAATTTCAACAACTACAATTGTACCTTTACCTCAAACAACACAGACAACAGACAACTTAAAACTTCATTTAGGACAGAATATAGATAACAACCAACCTATAATTGTAACTATAAATAATGTTGAATATACACTTGGAAGACAAATACCATCATATGCAATGTATTATGACTATTCAACTTCAAACTATATTTTAAATTTGAAAACTATAATAAACTATTTAAACATTTCATTAACTGAATGGCAGAATGCAACAGTTACAGTAGAATATACAATTACAACATAAAAATTAGACAAATGTGAAAAAACATGATATAGTATATCAAGAAAATTTTCACAAGGAGAGACAAAACATGAATAAAATAGAACAAGCAGAAAGCATATTAAAAAAATACAATCAAAATCACATAAAGATTAAGACTGAAGAACAAGCAGAACAAATATTAGAAATAGATTTTGCACAATTAGAAGAATTATACCAATATGCAATCAATAAAAAAAATATTGATGATATAGGGAATATAGAACCTATCAAAGCAATAAATCCAGACAAACTAAAAAAGGAAGAACTAAATGCATATGAAAGTTTAGGAGAAGAAGAAATTAAAAAAGGTAAATTCGCAGTAGCAATAATGGCAGGAGGACAGGGTACGAGACTAGGACATAATGGACCAAAAGGAACTTTTAAACTAGAAATAAATTCAAAAGTCAAATCTTTGTTTGAAGTTATAGTAGATAAACTAAAAGAAGCACAAAAAAAATACAATATAACACTGAATTGTTATATTATGACAAGTCCTCAAAATCATGAAGAAACAAAAGAATTCTTTGAAAAAGCAAACTATTTTGGATATCCAAAACAATTTATAAAGTTTTTTAAACAAGGAGACTTACCTTTGCTAAATAAAGAAGGAAAATTACTTTTAGACAAAAAAGGACTAATACAACAAGCTTCAGACGGAAATGGTGGAATATTCCACTCAATGGCAAAAAACGGTATAATAAAAGAACTTGAACAAAAAGGTATTGAATGGGTTTTTATAGGTTCAGTAGACAATTTACTAGTAAAATATGTAGATACACTTCTACTTGGTCTAGCAATAAAAGAAAAAGTAAAAATTGCAACAAGAACTGTAATAAAAAATAGTCCATATGAAAAAGTTGGAGTACTTTGTAAAAAAGATGGAAAAATAAAAGTAATAGAATATACAGAAATACCAGAAAATATGAGAGTAGCAGTAAATGAAAATGGCGAAATAATATATGGCGAAGCACATATAATGTGCAATTTGTATAATATAGAAGCTATAAAAAAAGCAAGTACAAAAGAATTAAAATATCATGTGGCAGAGAAAAAATCAGAATATATAGATAAAACAGGAAAATTAATAATACCACAAGAGGCAAACTGCTATAAATTTGAAAAATTCATATTTGACAGCTTTTGCTTATTTGATAGAATAGCTATTTTAAGAGGAAAAAGGGAAGAAGACTTTGCACCAATTAAAAATGCATCAGGAAAAGATAGTCCAGAAACTGCAAAAATATTATACGAGAACTACATGAAAAAGATACATAAAATTTAAAAAAACACTAAAAATATGCAAAGGAGACTATTATGAAATTTAAATCAAAAAGGAAAATTGTTAAAACAAGAAAGCTCATATCTGATTTATTTAAAATTGCAATAGGCACTCTTGTTATGGCAATAGGGTTGGAATTATTTTTAGTTCCAAATCAACTTTCAACAGGAGGTTTTTCAGGAATAAGCACAATAGTATATTATATGATAAAAATTCCTCTTGGAACAACAATGCTACTATTAAATATACCATTATTTGTAATTGCATATTTTAAAGTTGGAAAAAAATTTTTTATTAAGACTGTATTTGGAACAGTATTGTTATCAATATTTTTAAATGGCTTTGCAAAAATACAACCAGCTACAGAAGATAGGTTTTTAGCTTTTTTATATGGTTCAGTTATTGTAGGAATAGGAACAGCAATTATATTAAAAGCAAATGGATCAACAGGTGGAACTGATTTACTTGCTAATATCATTAAAACATATAAACCACATTTAAAAACAGGAACTTTAATAGTGATTTTTGATACAATAATTGTTGTTGCAAACACAATATTTTTTAAAGATATAGAGGTTGGATTGTATTCAGCTCTAGCAATATATATAATGGGAAAAATATTAGATATATTTTTTGAAGGAATTAATTTTACAAAAATGTTGCTTATAATATCTCCAAAATGGGAGGAAATATCAGAGAGAATAAACAATGAATTAAGAAGGGGAACAACAGCACTATATGGAGAGGGAACATATACAAAAGAAAAGAAGAAAATGCTATTATGTGTAATGTCACGAACAGAAATAATAGAAGCACGAAAAATAGTAGAAGAAATAGACCCTTCGGCGTTTATTATAATAACTAATGCAAGAGAAGTATATGGAGAAGGCTTTAAAGAAGGGTAAACAATACAAAAAAACATATTGATAAAATGGAGCACTATTTTTGGTGCTCCACATTAATATATAATTCCTGTGGGAATGTAAGTTGAATCAGGTGGACAAGCAAACTCATCAGTAGGCTTATCTACTTTTTTTATTTTAATAACCTTAATAATTGGAACTTCTCCATGATAATTACCTCTTGAAATTTCTCCAGTTATTTCAACCCACACACCATCTGAGAATTTAGAGGCTTCTTGATGAGAACATAAAAAACCAACAATTAAAGTTTTACTACTTCCTTGAACAACCATATCTCTTGCCAAAACAAATTGATTATCAGCGAAATCTAAATTTCTATAAACATATCCTGAAAAACAAATTTTTTGACCGATGTATGTATCTAAATTTTCATATACACTTTTTAAAACATTAGTATATTCGTCTGAGCTTAAATATGCTACATCAGGCTCCTTGATTTCATCGTTAACCTTAAAACTAGAGCTTAATATTTTATAAAGCGAAATAATAAAAAAAACTACTACAATAATGGAGACTAGTATAAGAGAAAATTTGATAATACTCTTACTATTAAGCTTAACATTAAAAACAAACATAATAACCCCTCACTTCTATCATTTAAAGTTTAGCAAAACTCGGCTATCTTTAAATATTAATTAACTATTGCATTTCACTTAATTCTATGTAAAATCTTGAAAGATATGATATTTTATGATATAAATATATAGTTAGAATAATATGAAAGAAGGATACAAGATGGGATTTTTAAGTAAAATTTTTAAATCATATAGTGAAAAAGAAGTTCAAAGGGTAATGCCAATTGTGGAAAAAATAAACAATATAGAGCCAAATATTGAAAAATTAACAGATGAGCAACTAAAAGCAAAAACAAGCGAATTTAAGGAAAGATTACAAAAAGGTGAAACATTAGATGATATTCTACCAGAAGCTTTTGCAGTTGTAAGAGAAGCCTCAAAAAGAGTTTTAGGAATGAGACATTTCGATGTTCAATTAATAGGTGGAATTATACTTCATCAAGGAAGAATTGCTGAAATGCGAACAGGAGAAGGAAAAACATTAGTGGCAACCTTGCCAGTATATCTAAATGCACTTTCAGGAAAAGGAGTTCATGTAGTAACAGTAAATGACTACCTAGCAAAAAGAGATAGCGAATGGATGGGAAAACTATATAAATTCTTAGGATTGACAGTAGGGTTAGTAGTAGCAAGAATGGAACCAGCACAGAAAAAAGAAGCCTATCAGGCAGACATAACATATGGAACAAATAACGAATATGGCTTTGACTATTTAAGAGATAACATGGTTATAAATAAACAAGATATGGTACAAAGACCGCTCAACTATGCCATAGTAGATGAAATAGACAGTATTTTAATAGATGAAGCTCGTACACCACTTATAATTTCAGGAACAGCAGCAGAAAGTTCTAATTTATATAATTTAGCAAATGACTTTGTTAAAAAATTAAAAGCAAAAACAATAATAGAAGAAGACGCAAAGAATCTAGAACAAGCTGAAGACAATGAAAAATATGATTATGTAATAGATCTAAAAGCAAAATCTGCAACTCTTACAGAAAGAGGAACTAAAAAAGCAGAGGAATATTTCAAACTAGAGAATTTAAATGACATAGACAATTCTGATATAGTTCATCACATAAACAAAGCTTTACATGCATATGGCATTATGAAAAAAGACATAGACTACATCGTAAAAGATGGAGAAGTTTTAATAGTAGATGAATTTACAGGAAGAATAATGTATGGAAGAAGATATAGTGATGGTTTACATCAAGCAATAGAAGCAAAGGAAAATGTTAAAATTGCAAATGAATCAAAAACATTAGCAACAATAACATTCCAGAACTATTTTAGAATGTATGACAAATTAGCAGGCATGACAGGTACAGCTATGACAGAAGAGGCAGAATTTAGAGAAATATATAACCTAGATGTTGTTTCAATACCAACAAACAAGCCAATGATAAGACGAGACTTGAATGACATAATATACAAAAATGAAAGGGCAAAATTTAATGCAGTAGTACAAGATATAAAGAAAAGTTACGAAAAAGGTCAACCAGTCTTAGTAGGCACAGTCTCAATTGAAAACTCAGAAAAATTAAGTAGTATTTTAAAACGTGAAGGAGTAAAACACGAGGTATTAAATGCCAAATATCACGAAAAAGAAGCAGAAATTATAGCACAAGCAGGAAAATTTGGAGCCGTAACAATTGCTACAAACATGGCAGGACGTGGTACTGATATAATGCTTGGAGGAAATTCAGAGTTCTTAGCAAAACAAGAAATGAGAAAACAAGGATATTCAGATGAACTTATAGAACAAGCAAATGCTCATAACGAAACAAAGGATGAACAAGTTTTAGAAGCAAGAAAAGTATTTAATAAATATCAAGAAAAATTTGAAAATGAAATAAAAGAAGAGAAAGAAAAAGTATTACAAGCAGGTGGTTTAAAAATAATAGGAACAGAAAGACATGAATCAAGAAGAATTGATAATCAGCTAAGGGGAAGAAGTGGAAGACAAGGAGACCCAGGGGAATCAAGATTTTATATAGCACTAGATGATGATTTAATGAAAATCTTTGGTGGAGATATGATAACAAGTTTATATAACACTCTAAAAGCAGATGAAAATATGCCAATAGAAATGAGCCTGCTTTCAAAAACTGTTGAAAATGCACAAAAAAGAGTAGAAGGAAAACATTTCAGCATAAGAAAGCATGTACTCCAATATGATGATGTAATGAACACACAAAGAGAAATAATTTATAAACAAAGAAGAGAAGTTCTAAACGGAGAAAACCTAAAAGAACAAATACAAAAAATGATGCATTCAGTAATAGAAGAAATAGTGACAACACATGAAAATGAAGAAGGACTAGACAAAGAGAGCCTAAAAACAGAAATAAAATCAATATTAGATATAGAAATAACAGAAATAAATGAAAACGTACCAGAACTTATAGAAAACCTATATAATAAAACTTTAGCAAACTACGAAGCAAAAGAAAAAGAAATAGGAGAAGAACAAATAAGAGAAATAGAAAGAGTAGTTATGCTAAAAGTAGTTGACCAAAAATGGATGGATCACATAGACGCAATGGATGAACTAAAAGATGGAATAGGACTAAGAGCATATGGACAAAAAGACCCTGTGGCACAATACAGAATAGAAGGTTTTGATATGTTTGAACAAATGGTAAACGACATAAAAATAGACGTTGTAAAAATTTTAACACACATAAAAGGAATACAAAAAATAGAAAGAAAACAAACAGTAAAAATTACAGGAGAAGGATTAAAGCAAACAGAAAATGCAATACCTCATAAATCTCAAAATGCTCCAAGCACTCCAATAAAAAACGAAGGACCACAAGTAGGCAGGAATGACCCATGTCCATGTGGTTCAGGTAAGAAGTATAAACAATGTTGCGGTAAATAGCAAATTTACTTGAAAAGCTTTTATATACTCATAACTTATAATTTAAATGAATAGGAGAGAAACATGCTCGAATTAGAAGAAAACAAACACAAATTATTAAATTTAAAATCAAAAATTAATAGTATAGAGGAAGCACTAAATATAAATGACATAGAAACAGAGCTAAAAGAGCTAGAAATAAAAACAGGAGAACCTAATTTTTGGGATAACCAACAAAGTTCTGGACTAGTACTTACAAAAATGAAGCATTTGCAAAACAAGTTAGCAAAATTTAAAAAAATAGAGACGGAATATGAAAATTTAGTGGACTTAAATGAACTGCTATTAGAGGAAGAAGATATTGAACTATGTAAAGAAGTTCTAAAAAACACAGCTAAATTAGAAGAAGACATAGAACATTTACAATTAGAAACATTATTATCTGGAAAATATGATAAAAATAATGCAATAGTTACACTTCATCCAGGAGCAGGAGGAACAGAATCTCAAGATTGGGTTGAAATGCTATACAGAATGTATAGCAAATGGGCTATAAGCAATGGCTTTGAAGTTCACGAACTAGATTACTTAGAGGGTGATGAAGCAGGCATAAAAAGTGTAACCTTTTTAGTAAAAGGCGAAAATGCTTATGGATATTTAAAAGGTGAGAATGGAGTACATAGATTAGTACGTATATCACCATTCGACGCCGGAGGAAGAAGACACACATCATTTGCCTCAGCAGAGGTACTACCAGAAATAACAGAAGATATAAAGCTAGATATAAATCCAGATGACATAAAAATGGATGTATATCGAGCATCAGGAGCAGGGGGACAAAAAGTAAATAAAACCTCATCAGCTGTAAGACTAACGCATATACCAACAGGAATCGTAACAGCATGCCAAACTGAAAGGTCTCAAACACAAAATAGAGAATATGCAATGACAATGTTAAAATCAAAATTATTAGAACTAAAAGAAAAAGAACAAAAAGAAAAAATAGAAGATTTAAAAGGAGTACAACGAGATATAGCATGGGGAAGTCAAATCCGCTCATATGTATTTTGCCCATACACACTTGTGAAAGATCATAGAACAAACTACGAGGTTGGCAATATTGAGGCAGTGATGAACGGAGAATTAAATGAATTTATTGAAGCATACTTAAAAACAATAATAAGATAAGGGACATAACTATTACCACTTATCTTATTTTATAGAAAAACAGAAAACAATAGAAAATAGTAAAAATATATTCACAAAAAGATTCTTTTGACGTATAATATACAAAGAAGAAAAGATATAACACTTAGATTTAAGTGCTATTGGTATTTTATATGTAAAAAGAGGTTCCATAATGGGAATAATTATACAAAAATTTGGAGGAAGTTCTGTAGCAAATACAGAAAAACTTTTTAATGTTTGTAAGCACATTATAAAAGAAAAAAACAAAGGAAAATCAATTGTAGTTGTAGTTTCAGCACAAGGGAATACGACAGATGAACTAATACAAGAAGAAAAAGAAATAACTCAAAAACCAAACAAAAGAGAACATGATATGTTAGTATCAGTAGGAGAACAGATAACAATTGCAAAACTAGCAATGTGTTTAAAAAGTTTAGGATATCAAGCAATATCATACTTGGGATGGCAAATACCAATAATTACAGACTCGAATTTTGGAGATGCAAATATCACGGAAATTGAAACTTCTAAAATCAATAAAGACCTGAAAGAGAACAAAATAGTGATTGTTGCAGGATTTCAAGGTGTAGATAAAAACAAAAATATAACAACATTAGGAAGAGGTGGTTCAGACACAACAGCAATAGCATTAGCTGCTGCGTTGCAAGCTGAAAGGTGTGAAATATTCAAAGATGTTGATGGAATATATTCAGAGGATCCGAACAAAAATCAAAATGCTAAAAGATATGAAACAATATCATATGATAAAATGTTAGAATTGTCAAACAATGGAGCAGAAGTATTACATAACAAATGTATAGAAATAGCTCAAGAAAATTTAGTAAAAATATTTGTAAAATCAGTATTTAAAGAAGAAAGTATTGGAACAATAGTAGGAAGGTAATATATGGAGAAAAAAACAGAAAAGATAAATATATGGAGAATACTAATATATTTCATAATATATAGTTTTATAGGTTTTGTAGTAGAAACTTTATTTGCACTTGTTAATTATAATGTACTTGAAAGTAGAAAAAGCTTTTTATATGGACCATTTTGTGGAATATATGGAGTAGGTGCAGTAGTACTGATTTTAGTGTTGCGACTTTTTAACAAAAATAATTATACACTATTTTTAGGAGGATGCATAACAGGCTCAATAATAGAATATATTATGAGCTTTTTGGGAGAAATACTATTTGGTGCAAGATGGTGGGACTATTCAAAAAGACTTTTAAACATCAATGGAAGAATATGCTTATTATATTCAATATTTTGGGGTGTCTTAAGCTTAATATTAATTAGAATAATAAATCCAACAATAGATAAATTTATCGATTACATAAAATCAAAAATAAACTTAAGAATACTAAAAATTCTAACCAGTATTGCAATGATTCTTATGATATTTAATGTAATAGCCTCTGGTATAGCCATGGAATTATTTTTAATAAGAATGTCAGTTGAAAATAACTTGAATATCAAAAACAAACCTAAAACAATAGAACAATATAATAAAATATATGGAAATAAAAAAAGGTCAGAATTAATACAAAAATTCTGGGGAGATGAAAAAATGATAAAAACATATCCAAATCTCACAATACAATTAGAAGACGGAAATGTAGTATATATAAAAGATTTGCTTCCCAATGTAAAAACATATATATATAAATTTGATGAAAATTAAGAGCGTAGAAAAGGAAAAACTTTTCTATGCTCTTAAAATTTTCCAAAGGTTTTTTAAAATTTTTCCTTGACTTACTTTTTACGATATTATATACTATAATCATCTATAAATTTACAAATGATATTTGGAGGAAAGAAATGAATAAAATTAAAAAGACCTTTAGTTTAGTTCTTCTTGTAACAATATTAATATATTGCATAATTCTAGCGTTTTTACCTAATAATGTTGAGGCAAGAGAAAGAACAGAGGACTTAACAAATTTAGTAAATTATCCAGAAATATATACATTAGTGCAAGAGTTAAAAACTGCTCATCCAAATTGGACTTTTACAGCACTGTATACAGGTTTAGACTGGAACACGGTTCTTTATAATGAAACAACAGCAAAACATTTTAGAAGTGTAGTACATAAAACTTACACAACAGATAATGTAGGAGATTGGGTATGCCCAACTTGTAAAATGTCAGATGGTAGCCCAATTTTATATGAAAGTCAATGGTACTGTGCATCCAACAAAACAGTTTCATATTATATAGATCCAAGAAATTGGTTAAACGAAACATATATATTTGCATTTGAAACATTGTCATTTAATGAAGCTGTACACACTGTACAAGGAGTAAAATCAATACTTTCAGGTACTAATATGGATACAGATACTATTACATATATAGATACAGCAGGAAATACTCAAGTTATAAACAAATCTTTTGCTCAGGTAATTTATGAAGCAGGAAAGAAAAACAATGTAAGTCCATATCATTTAGCTGCAAGAATCATACAAGAACAAGGAAGAAATGGTAGCAGTACAACAAGTGGAAATTATACTTACACAAATGCACAAGGAAATACAACACAATATTTAGGATATTACAATTATTTTAACATAGGAGCCACCGCACCATCTGGTTCACCAATTGCTGAAGTAATTAAAAATGGTTTAGAAAAGGCGAAAGAAAAAGGTTGGACAAACCCAGAACTTTCAATAATTGGAGGGGCATATTTTTTATCAGGAGAATATATTAACGGATATCAAGACTGTTTATATTTAGAAAAATTCAGTGTAGATGAAGCTAGCAAATGCCTATATTGGCATCAATACCAACAAAATCTATCAGCACCATACACAGAGAGCACAACCATTCAAAGAGAATATAACAATTTAGGAATTTTAGAAAACAATTTTAATTTTATAATACCAATATATAACAATATGCCTACCACAGCTTCAATAAAACCAGGAAGAAAAATATCATTACATACAGAAAATGTAGTAGTAAACACACTATATTATCCGCTTACAGTAAGAAGTGGACCTTCAACAAATTATGGCATAAAGGGAAAAGTGCCAAAAGGAACAACAATTGTTAGAATAGAAAGAGCAGAAGAAATATCAAGTGATGGACGTTATTGGGATAAGATATTCTACAATGCAGGAAGTGAAGCAATAATAGGATATGCATCAAGAGAATATCTAAAAGATGTTGACACTGTAGAAATTGTAAATGAACCAGCAACCATAGGAGCAATGTGTAACCTAAGAAACGGACCAGGAACAACTAATACAAGGGTAAAACAAATATTGCCAGTTGGAACACAAGTAACAATAATAGATAAAATAAACTATAAAATAGATGGACTTGTATGGTGTAGAGTAAAGCTTTCTGATGGAACACAAGGCTATGTTGCCGAAAACTTCTTCCAAGCAGGACCAGTTGAAAAATATAAAATAGACGGAGAAAACATTATAATTGCACCAAACACAGCAATAACCGACATTCCAAAAGCTACTTTAGTTGGAGATGTTTTAGGAACAGGAGCAAAGGTTAAAGTAGAAGATAAGGAATATACATTAGTTGTAAAAGGTGATTGCAATGGAGATGGTGTGATAGATTCAGCAGATTTGTTGAAAGTGGTAAAACATCTTAAAAATTTGAGCAAAGTGCAAATTGAAAAAGCAGCAGATACAAATAATGATGGTATAATAGACTCAGCAGATTTGCTAAAAATAGTAAAACATCTTAAGGGCTTATCTTTAATAAGCATATGATAATTGAAAAGAGGGATAAAATAATGAAAAAAAATATAAAAATTATTGTTTTAATTATATTTGCGTTAATTTTAATTGGTACAACTAAGGTGTGTGCAGCGAGCGCTTCCATTTCTGCAAGCAAAACAAATGCAACTGTTGGTGAGAGCGTTACAATTACAGTTAGTATTAATGCTGCAACTTGGAATGTATCTGTAAGTGGTAGTGGAATTAGTGATTCAATTGTTGGATATAACGAAGATGCAGTTAATCAGAATAAAACAAAACAGTATACATTAAATACTACACAGGCAGGTACTTATACAGTATCAATATCAGGGGATATTACTGACCAAAGCAAGGACTCAAGTGATAAAGTAAGCAAATCTGTAACTATAACAGTATCTGCTCCAGCACCTGTAACTCCAACTGAACCAACAACGCCGACAACTCCAAACACACCATCAACACCAACTACAAAACCATCGACTAACACAACTACAAAACCAGCCGAAACAAAAAAATCTGATAATTCAAATTTATCAGCATTACAAATTGCAGAAGGAGTAATAACACCAGAATTCAATAAAAAAGTAAAAGAGTATTCTATAAATGTTCCAAATGAAATCACAAAACTAAGCATAGTAGCAACACCAGAACATTCAAAAGCCACAGTAAAAATAACAGGAAATGAAGAACTACAAGTAGGAGAAAACAATGTAGAAATTGTTGTGACAGCTGAAGATGGAAGCACAGACACATACAAAATAATAGTAACAAGAGCATTACCAGAATTAAACCTACAAACATTAAGTATATATTATATAGATGAAAACAATCAAAAAGTTGAAATAAAACTAGAACCACAATTTGTATTTAATACATATGAATATAAGAATTTAGAAAAATTATCATACACTATAAAAGAACTACAGGTGGATGCAACAGCAAATAGAGAAAATGCAAAAATAGAAATAATAGGAAATGAAAAAATAAAAGCAGGAAAAAATGAAATAACAATAAAAGTAACATTACCAAATGAAACAGGGTCAGAAGAGCAAAAAACATATAAAATAACCATAGAAAGAGAAGACGAGCCAATAGTAGTACCACTAACAACAATACAAAAAATTAAAAATTGGTTTAATGGAATAGGAAACTCAATAGGAGGATGGATAACAGCAAATTTTGATAAATTAATATCAGGAATGTTATTAATAGCAACAGCAAGCTTTGTAGGATTAACAATATACTTTGCATATGACTACAAAAACTATCAAAGAATATTAGCAAAACTTGCAGAATATAATAAAGAGAACTTAAACCAAAGAGCAGCAGTAGCCCTAAAGCCTAAAATTACAAATGCCAACGAAAATATAGAATCAATAAAAATAGCACAAAAAGAAGAAACAAACAATGATCAAAATGCAAACTCAAAACCAATAAAAGGAAGAAGATTCAAATAAAAAATCCAATGGGATTTCCCATTGGATTTTTTTATGGAGCTATTAGCCAGGATCGAACTGGCGACCTATTGATTACGAATCAATTGCTCTACCAACTGAGCTATAATAGCATAAGAACATTATAACTTAAAATCAACACAATATCAATACAAAATAAATATTTTCCAAAAAAATGCATATAATACAAATTGTGGAGGAAATTCATTATGAGAAAAAACAAAATAGATATTGAACTAGTAGAATGCATATTAAAAACTAAAACAGACCTAAACGTAGCTAATAAGAATTTTGAACAAGCAGAAGGAGAACTTATTGACTATTATTTGTATCAAATAAAAGCACATAAGGCAAAATTAGATTATTTAATAAAAGAGGTAAAACAAAAGGGCTTTTCAGTAGACATTATAAATGAATTAAAATTACGAATAAGCTAGAATATTTGTCCAAAGTAAGACATACCTATTAAAAGGAGGGATTACTTTGGAAATAAATAATGTTTTGATAATTTTAAGCTGTGTAATAACAATGCTAATTGTTGGAGTAGTTTTTAAAATTTCAATAATCAAAATTTTAAAACTAATATTCAACTCAATATTGGGAGGGTTTTTAATATATTTTATAAATCAAATAGGAGCCCCCTTTAATTTGCATATAGGATTAAATATAATTACTTCTATATTTATAGGGATATTTGGAATACCTGGAGCAGTATTATTATTGTTATTAAAAATATTTTAAAAAAATGGAAAAAAATGTTTACTTTTTTCTAAATATAATATAAAATAATGTTGAAAATATATAGTAACAAAAGAAAACAAATAGGGAGGATTTATTAAATGAAAATTTTAATGTTAACATGGGAATACCCACCAAGAATAGTAGGCGGAATTGCCAGAGTAGTACATGATTTATCAAAAAGACTTATTAAAGATGGTCATGAAGTAACAGTTATTACATATAGAGAAGGAGAACTCCCATACTATGAAAATGATAAAGGAGTAGATGTCTATAGGGTTGATAATTATATAATTAATCCTAATAATTTTATTGACTGGATTATGCAATTAAACTTTAACATGGTAGCAAAAGCAAACGAATTAATAGAGAAAAATGGTAAATTTGATGTTATACATGCACATGACTGGTTAGTTGCATATAGTGCAAAAACATTAAAAAATTCATATGGAATACCATTAGTATGTACAATTCATGCTACAGAGGCAGGTAGAAATAGTGGAATACACAATGAAAACCAAAGGTATGTAAATGATACAGAATGGCTACTAACATATGAAGCTTCAGAAGTAATAGTAAATAGTAAATTTATGAAAAATGATTTACAAAGACTATTTGGACTTCCATATGAAAAAATAAATGTAATACCAAATGGAATAAATACAAACTCATATACTGGAATAGAAAGAGATTATGAATTTAGAAGGCAATATGCAGCAGATAATGAAAAAATAATATTATTTATGGGAAGACTAGTATATGAAAAAGGAGTTCAACATTTAATATCAGCAATGCCTAAAATACTAGCTGGTTATAATGATGCCAAACTAATAATAGCAGGAAAAGGCGGAATGTTAGATGAGCTGAAGGCACAAGTAGAAACAATGGGATTAGGTCAAAAAGTATATTTTACAGGATATTTAAATGCAAAGCAAGTATCTAAAATGTACAAATGTGCAGATGTTTCAGTATTCCCAAGTACATATGAACCATTTGGAATAGTAGCATTAGAAGCAATGCTTGCAGGAGTTCCGACTGTAGTATCAGATGTGGGAGGACTAAATGAAATAGTAGAGCACAAAGTAGATGGTATGAAAAGCTATGCAGGAAATTCAAATTCATTAGCAGATTCTATACTAGAATTATTACTAAATCCAGAATTATGTGATAGAATAACAAAACAAGCTAAAATAAAAGTAAAAAATGAATACAATTGGGCAAAAATTGCACAAGATACATATTTTACATATGAAAAAGCAATATGCCAAACAATGGCAGAACGCCAAGCAAATCAAATTTTGCAAGAAAGAGTCCAAAAAGCCAAAAAAGCAAAAGGAACGGAAAACGAAATTACAAATCTATTATCATTCAAAAAACGCCAAGCATATGCATAAACATATAGTTATAAAAAACAAGGGAACGACTCAAAAGGTGCAGTTCTCTTTAAAATAAGAGGAGGTAATAATTATGTACGTATATGATGAAGCTAATAATTTAGCAAAAGCAATACAAGAAAGCAAAGAATACGAAGAGTACAAAAAAGCAAAAGAAGATATAGCTAGCAATCAAGAATTGAAAGCAAAAATAGATGATTTTGAAAAGATTAGATATGACTTACAAGCAATGGCATTTCAAGGGAAAGACGATCCGGAAAAAATGAAAAAACTCCAAGAAATGTACAAAATATTAAATGAAGACAAACAAATAAAAAATTACTTCGACATAGAAGTACGATTCAACATAATGCTAGCAGATGTAAACAAAATAATAAGTGAATCAGTAAAAGACTTATTATAAAATTTATTATTCATTAGCAAAAAATGAGAGGACTTTGAACCATACCCCTCATTTTTTTATACTACACATCCATTTGACTACTTAAAAAACCAGCAGCAGATTGCACTACTTTAAGCTCAGTATCTCCCATTGTAGTATTTTGCTCTTTAGAAAGCAGAATAACACTTCCTATAACATCACCATCAGAAATAATAGGATAAATAACCTGAGAATTATAACGCCTTTCTTTATTATCGTTTTGAGTGATAGGTAAAGCAATTTCGTTATTTGCTTTACTTGTATATATTTCTTTGTTTTCAATAACCTTTTCCAATTCAGGACTTAAAGATTGTTCCAAAAATTCCTTTTTTGAACCGCCAGAGACAGCAATAACAGTATCTTTATCAGTAATGCAAGCAATATGACCAGTTGTTTTAGCAAGAGTTTCAGCATATCCCGTTGCAAATTCAGAAAGCTCACCAATAGGGGAATATTTTTTCAAGATAATTTCTCCCTCTTTATCTGTGAAAATTTCAAGAGGATCGCCTTCTTTAATTCGTAAAGTTCTTCTAATTTCTTTAGGAATAACAATTCTACCTAAATCATCAATTCTTCTAACTACTCCAGTTGCTTTCAAAATTTTACCTCCTTCAACTATTTTTGTTCAAAAATAGTATTTGAAAGAAAAAGAAAAATATTCATAAATCTGACAAAATTTTTAAAAATGTGCAATAACGATATAATCATATAAAAAAAGTATATTTTATACAAAAATATTTAAGCGAATTCAGATAAAACTATTGAAAACTAAACCTATTTAAGTGTATAATAATAAATAGTTTAGGAGGAAAAATGAAAAACATAGATTTAAAAAACACATTTTTAAAGTTCTTCGAAAGTAAAGGACATAAAATTATTCCAAGTGCACCAATAATACCAGAGAATGACCCAACATGTTTATTTAATACTGCAGGTATGCAACCATTAGTGCCATATCTAAAAGGGGAAAAACATCCAGAAGGAAAACGTCTTGCCGATGTTCAAAAATGTTTTAGAACAAATGACTTAGATTCAATAGGAGATACAACACACCATACGTTTTTTGAAATGCTTGGAAACTGGTCTCTAGGAGATTACTTTAAAGAAGATGCAATTTCATGGAGCTTTGAATTGCTAACTAAACACTTGAACATACCAGTTAATCGTTTAGCTGTAACAGTATTTAAAGGAAACGATATAGTACCACAAGACGTAGAAACAGCAGAGCTTTGGAAAAAAGTTGGCATAAAAGAAGAAAGAATAGCTTTTTTAGGAGAAGAAAATAACTGGTGGCCTAATATGGAATTAACAGGGCCATGTGGACCGGATACAGAAATATTTTACTGGAGAAGCAATGAAGAAATACCAGAAAAATTTGATCCAGAAAATGAAAATTGGGTAGAAATTTGGAACAATGTATTCATGCAATACAATCACGAGTCAGACGGAACATTTAAACCATTAGAAAATAAAAATGTTGATACAGGTTTAGGAGTAGAAAGAGTGACAGCAATATTAGAAGGACATACTGATAATTACAAATCTTCAGTCTGGAAGGATGTAATTACAAAAATAGAGGAAATATCAGGATTGTCTTATGATGATGAAAAAAACACTAGAGCTATGAGAATAATAGCAGATCATATAAGAGCCATTGTAATGATAAGTGGGGATAATGCAGGAATAAAACCATCAAATACAGACCAGGGATATATTCTAAGAAGATTAATAAGAAGAATAATCAGATATGCTAAAAAAATAAATATAGATATAAATGGTAATTGGGAACAAGTTTTGGCAAAAATCATAATAGAAAAATATTCAAAATACTATTCAGAACTTGAAACAAATAAAGAAATAATATTACAAGTATTAAAAGATGAAAAAATCAAATTTAATAAAACATTAGAAAAAGGCTTGAGAGAATTTGAAAAAGCAACTAGCTCTTTAGAGAATAAAGCAATTAACAAGGAAATAGCTTTTAAACTATATGACACATATGGCTTTCCGATAGAACTAACAGAAGAACTTGCAATAGAACAAGGATTAACTGTAGACACAGAAGGATTTAAAGAAAAATTTGCAGAGCATCAAAAAAAATCAAGAGAAGGAGCTACACAAAAATTTAAAGGAGGTCTTGCTTCAACAGGAGAAATGGAAACAAAATACCACACAGCAACACATCTCTTAAATGCCGCACTAAAAAATGTTTTAGGAAACCATGTGCATCAGAAAGGAAGCAATATAACTGCTGAAAGAATGAGATTTGATTTTTCACATAATAGTAAAATGACAGATGAAGAAAAACAAAAGACAGAAGACTTGGTAAATGAATATATACAAATGGCGATACCTGTTGAAAAGCTAGAAATGAAAAAAGATGAAGCAATAGCACAAGGAGCAGAGGCAATGTTTTTAGATAAATATGGAGACATAGTTTCAGTATACAAAATAGGAGATGTGTCAATGGAATTATGTGGAGGACCTCATGTGCATAACACAAGCGAACTTGGACATTTTAAGATAAAAAAAGAAGAGGCTTCGTCAGCAGGTGTAAGGCGTATAAAAGCAATTTTGGAATAAAAGGAGAGAATTGTAAAAATGGAAGATTGTATTTTTTGTAAAATAATAAATAAGGAGATTCCATCAAATATAGTATATGAAGATGATGAGATATTAGCATTTAGAGACA
>OLNZ01000428.1_pt1 | contig 42519 bp, 45 predicted proteins | sample 1672981 | NCBI WGS metagenome assembly OLNZ01 (sample SAMEA3136743, study PRJEB25190) | human gut metagenome | biome: human gut; feature: human-associated habitat; material: faeces | place: Austria | collected 2013 | reverse complement strand
TGTGGGAATATGCAAACGGTATAGACAATGCAGAAGTCAATTATAAATATGAAAAACCCAAAAGTATAAGTAATGCAACAACACTTCCTATAGATTTATGTAGCATTGAAAAAATAGAAACAATATTGCTTACTCTTACAGAGCAAGTAGCATATAGATTAAGGCAATATAATTTAGTAGCAAACACAGTGAATATACAACTAAGAACAAAAGAATTCGTAGACTTTTCACATCAAGGGAGACTAGATATAGCTACATCAAATACAAAAAAAATATTTGCAAAAGCTAGAGTCCTTTTAAAGGAAATGTATAAAGAAGGAACATTTATAAGACTTGTAGGGATAAAAGTAGATAATTTAGAAGATAGAGAACAAAGACAATTATCAATGTTCGAAGATAAGAACAAAGAAAAATTAGATAAAATAGATAGTGTATTAGATAATTTAAAGAAAAAATATGGATATGACGCTATAACATATGCAAGTACGAAAATAAAATAATAAAAAAACTCTTGCAAAATTAAAAAAGATATAATAGAATAGAAACGGTACAAAAGATTTATTAATAAACAGTGGAGAATACACTTCATGTGAGGAGGAAAAGATGTACATTAACGATATACACATTTTAATATACGTGATAATAGCAATTTTAGGTGGCACAATTGGACAATTCATAGAATACTTAAATGTTGCATTCCTTAATGAAAGAAAAATATTGTCAAAAGAAACCTATAAGGAATACAAAAAGGTAAGCAAAGCAAATTATTTACTAATAGTAATAAATGCAATAGCATATATTGCATTACTATATAAATTCAAACTTAGCTTAGATTTTTTAAGATTTAGCCTACTGATGCCAATGCTAATATCATCGTTTGTAGTAGACTATAAAATACAAATTATACCAAACAGATTAAACTTTACAATGTTTGAAATAGGAATAGTATTTACATTTATATTTGGAATTCAAAACTTAAACTTAGCAAAAGATATGCTTTTAGGAATGATAACTGGAGGAGGAATATTTCTAATAATAACACTAATAGGTGGTGCAATTGCAGGAAAAGAAGCAATGGGATTAGGAGATGTAAAGTTAATGGGAGCACTAGGCTTATACTTTGGTTTGTATAAAATTCTACTAATATCAGTATTAGCATTTTTAATAGGTGCTATTGCAAGCATAATTATAATAATTTCAAAAAAGAACAGAAAAGATGGATATATTCCATTTGGACCATTTATAGTTCTGGCAACAATTGTGGGCATATTTGTTTCAACTAATTCACTATATGTATTCTTATTAACAATACTTTCTTTAGGAACAATAAAAACAATAAAATTGTAAAAGGAGGGTGTTTTTCAATGAATGAAAAAATAAGACTTTTACGAGAGAGGTTAAGAAATTTAAAACTAGAAGGGATGATCGTTACAAATCCTGTTAGTATAAAATATCTAACCAATATAGAAAACGAAGGAACATTACTAATAACAAGAAAAGAAAACATATTCTTAACATACACCATGTTTTTAGAAAGTGTAAAGAAAACAGTAACAATTAATGACGAAATAATAGTGGCAGACTTTAGAGATATTAGTCAATACGAAAATTTCTTCTTGTTTTGCGAAAATGTCGGATTTGAAGAAAACTATGTAACATATAAACAATATTACTATTTAAAACAAAAATACAAAGTAAATAATCTATCAGAAACAGAAGATATAATTGAAAAATTAAGAGCTGTAAAGGATAATGATGAAATAGATAAAATAAAAAAAGCATGTGAAATTACGGACAAATGCTTTAATCATTTATTAGAATTTATAAAAATAGGAACAACAGAAAAAGAAATTGCATTTGAAATAGAAATGTTTTTCAGAAAAAATGGAGCAGAAGGATTAGCCTTTAATCCCGTAGTTGCAATAGGGGAAAACAGCTCTGATCCACACTGGCAACCAGGAGATAGGGCAGTAAAAATGGCAGATCCAATATTAATAGATATGGGATGTAAATATCAAGGATACTGTTCAGACATGACCAGAACAATTTTTATGGGTTGCATATTAGAAGAAATAAAACCAGTATATGATTTAGTTTTAAAAAATCAGTTATATACTATAAAAGAAATAAAAGAATATGCAAGCATAAAAACCATTTCACAAATGGTAGAAAGTAATTTTAGACTATATAACTATGACTTAATACATTCATTAGGACATAGCATAGGATTAGAAACACATGAAATACCATATATAAATTCAAAAAATGACACATTTTTAAAAGAAAACATGATAATAGCAAATGAACCAGGTATATATATTCCAGAAAAATATGGAATAAGAATAGAAGATACAATATTAGTAGAAAAAAACGGATGCACAGTACTCACAAAATCCCCAAAAAATTATGTTATAATATAATAACATCTTGATTTTTATGGAAAAATATAGTAAACTTAATAAGTTAGAATAATTAAAAAAAGAAAGAGGTATGATAATATGGCAGAAGTTTATATGGCAGGAGATGTAAGAAATGGAACAACATTTGAAATGGATGGTTCAGTATACAAGGTAGTAGAATTTCAACACGTAAAACCTGGGAAAGGAGCTGCTTTTGTTAGAACAAAATTGAAAAATGTCATTAATGGTTCAGTTTTAGAAAAAACATTTAATCCATCAGAAAAATTACAAGGAGCAGATATTGAAAAAAGAGAAATGCAGTACTTATATGCAGATGGAGATTTATATTATTTTATGGATAATGAAACATATGACCAAATCCCACTTAATAAATCAGAATTAGGTGATATGCTTAAATTCTTAAAAGAAAATATGATGGTAAAAACATTGGCATTTAAAGGAAAAATATTTGCAATTGAACCACCAATGTTCGTGGAACTAGAAGTCACATATACAGAGCCTGGATTCAGTGGAAATACTGCAGGAGCAGGGGCAACAAAACCAGCAGAGTTAGAAACAGGGGCAACTATTAATGTTCCATTATTTGTAAATACAGGAGATAAGATTAGAATTGATACTAGAACAGGAGAATATATGGAGAGAGTTTAGTGTTAATTGATTCTAAACCTGAGAGGAGAAAATGATTAATGTCAAATTTTAATTCAGAATTTAAAAAAATTTTAAAAGATTTAGAAAATAGTATAAAAGATAAAGAAAATTTAGAGATTGCAAAGACAGAAATCTTTAATTTATATAATCTTTTTTTCGATGAAATCACGGAGTTAGAGCAATCTATGAATAAAAAAATTCTAACTATAGCAGAAAGTCAATTGCATGTAGAAGAAGAAATAAGAAAAATGAATAAAAGCATAAAAAACATAGAAAAAGATATCTACATGGAGGAAGACATACCAGATGAAGACTATGATGTCGAAATTAAATGTCCGTATTGTAATAAAACATTTACTGCTCAAATGAATGACTTAACAGCAGCAGAAATAATCTGTCCAGAATGTAACAACGCAATAGAATTAGATTGGGGAGAAGACGGTTGTAGTTGCAATGATGATGAATGTGATTGCTGTTCACATGATTGCCATCATGATGAAGATGATGATATGTAATAGAAAAGGATGCTTAAAAGCATCTTTTTTAGTAGGACAAATAGTCTAAGGGGTTTACGGATTTTCCATTAAGATATAGTGAAAAGTGGAGATGAGGACCTGTTGTTGCACCATTTGTGGGATTCCCTTTTAAATCCCTATAAGGATTATTTAAAACGCCATATACATTCTTAGGTCCAACTGTTGCAATTATATCTCCTTTATTTACATATTGCCCAACATATACAAGAAAATATGGCGAAAGATGTGAATAATTTGCTGTATACACTCCGTCAGATACTCTTATAGTATATCCATTTGCTCCATAAAACCCAATATATGTAACTTCACCAGAAAAAGTTGCAACAACTTCTGCACCAGTTGGAGCAGCTACATCAATCCCAGAATGATAAGTCCCAGCACCAGTTGTTGGGGCTTTTCTGTATCCAAAATATGAAGTAATAGTATAATATCTAGGAACAGGCCAAATAAAGTTTGAATTTAAATGATTAGAATTCAAATCATCAATTTCTACTACATGAATATCTTCAGCATCACTAAAAGAAAAGACTAAGCCCATAAAACATATAAAGATAAACAAAAAAAATACAATAAAAAATCTGTAAAACTTTAAAAACATAGACAAAACCTCCAAAGAATTAAACATAAAAAATGAAAACAAAAATGTTTTTGAAATAAATATGTTAGAATTATATATTATTTATGACAAAAAAGCAAGAGAAGAATATTTTTTTATTAATTTTTTACAAATTATTGAAAAAAATTATTGTATATGGTATATACTAAAGAAGAAAAGGAGGAAACAATGAATAAAGACTATGATATCGTAGATGATATAGAAAGCTTAGAAAAAGCTATAACAAGAATTAAAAAAGCCCAAGAAAAATACGGCAAATTTAGTCAAGAACAGGTTGACAAAATATTTAAAGCAGCAGCACTTGCAGCAAATAGTGCACGTATACCACTTGCAGAAATGGCAGTAGAAGAAACAGGAATGGGGCTTGTAGAAGATAAAGTTATAAAAAATCACTATGCAACAGAATATATTTATAATGCATACAAAAATACAAAAACTTGTGGGGTAATTGAAGAAAATGAAGCATATGGAATAAAAAAAATAGCTGAACCAATAGGAGTTATAGCAGCAGTTATTCCAACTACTAATCCAACATCAACTGTTATTTTTAAAACATTGATTGCATTAAAAACAAGGAACGGAATTATAATAAGCCCTCATCCTAGAGCAAAAAAATCCAGTATTGCAGCAGCAAAAATTATATTAGAAGCAGCAGTTAAAGCAGGAGCTCCAGAAGGAATCATCGGTTGGATAGATTCCCCATCACTTGACTTGACAAACATGGTTATGAAGGAGTCTGACACAATTCTTGCAACAGGTGGGCCAGGTATGGTAAAAGCTGCATATTCAAGTGGAAAACCAGCAATAGGAGTAGGAGCAGGAAATGTTCCAGCAATTATAGATGAAAGTGCAGATATTCTTTTAGCAGTAAATTCAATTATACATTCTAAGACATTTGACAATGGCATGATATGTGCATCAGAACAATCTGTCATAGTGCTAGACTCAATATATGAAAAAGTAAAACAAGAATTTATTGATAGAGGTTGTTATTTATTAAATAGAGAAGAAACAGAAAAAGTCAGAAAAACAATAATCATAAATGGAGCCTTAAATTCAAAGATAGTAGGTCAGAAAGCCTACACAATAGCTTCATTAGCAGGAATAGAAGTTCCAGAGAGCACTAAAATCTTAATAGGAGAGGTAGAAAGTGTAGAGCCTTCAGAAGAATTTGCACATGAAAAATTATCTCCAGTTTTAGCAATGTATAAAGCAAATAATTTTGATGAAGCCTTAGAAAAAGCAGAAAAGCTGATAGAAGATGGTGGATTAGGACACACCTCTTCATTATATATAAATACACATACACAAACTGAAAAAATAGAAAAATTTTCGCATAGAATGAAAACAGGAAGAATCCTTATAAATACACCATCATCACAAGGAGGAATTGGAGATTTGTATAATTTCAAACTAGCACCATCATTAACTTTGGGTTGTGGTTCTTGGGGAGGAAATTCAGTTTCAGAAAATGTTGGAGTAAAACATTTATTAAATATAAAAACAATAGCAGAGAGGAGAGAAAATATGCTTTGGTTTAGAGTACCTGAAAAGGTTTATATAAAGAAAGGATGCTTACCAGTTGCACTAGAAGAATTAAAAACTGTCATGGATAAAAAAAGAGTATTTATAGTAACAGATGAATTTTTATATAAAAATGGCTATACAAAGCCGATAACAGATAAATTAGAGGAAATGGGCATAATGCACTCAACCTTTTCAAATGTTCAACCAGATCCAACACTTGCTTCTGCAAAAGAAGGAGTCAAAGCAATGAATTCATTTGAGCCAGATTGCATAATAGCAATAGGTGGAGGAAGTGCCATGGATGCTGGAAAAATTATGTGGGTAATGTATGAACACCCAGAAATAGACTTTATGGATATGGCGATGAGATTTTCAGATATTAGAAAAAGGATATACACCTTCCCTAAAATGGGAGAAAAGGCGTACTTTATTGCTATTCCAACATCAAGTGGAACAGGATCTGAAGTTACCCCATTTGCAGTAATAACAGATGAAAACACTGGCATAAAATATCCATTAGCAGATTATGAATTAATGCCAAAAATGGCTATAGTAGATGCAGATTTAATGATGAAAGCCCCAAAAGGATTAACCTCCGCTTCTGGAATAGATGCTGTAACACATTGCTTAGAAGCATATGCATCAATGATGGCTACAGACTATACAGATAGCTTAGCTCTTCGTGCATTAAAAATAATATTTGAATATTTACCACGAGCATATGAAAAAGGTGCAGAAGATAGCAAAGCAAGAGAAAAAATGGCAAATGCTGCAACAATGGCTGGTATGGCTTTTGCAAATGCGTTTTTAGGAGTATGCCATTCAATGGCACATAAATTAGGTGCATTTTATCACATACCACACGGCGTAGCAAATGCACTAATGATAGATGAAGTTATAAGATTTAATAGTAGCAATACACCTGTGAAAATGGGAACCTTCCCACAATATAGTTATCCACACACACTTGAAAGATATGCAGAAATTGCAGACTACTTAAACTTAGGAGGCAACACAAACGAAGAAAAGAGAGACAATTTAATAAAAGCAATAGATGAATTAAAAGAAAAAATAGGAATAAAGAAAACAATAAAAGAATATGGAATAGATGAAGAAGAATTCTTAAACAAGTTAGATGAATTAAGTAAACAAGCCTTTGATGATCAATGCACAGGAGCAAATCCAAGATACCCTTTAATAGAAGAAATAAAACAAATGTATCTAAGAGCATATTATGGAGGTGAAGTATAATGGATTTATTAGCAGAAAGAAAAACAAAAACCGTTTATAAGGAAAACAATAGAACAATAAAACTATTTATAGAAAACTATTCAAAATCCAATATACTAAACGAAGCTTTAAATCAAGCAAGAGTTGAAGAAACTGGGCTAAATATTCCGAAATTACTAGAAGTTACTAAAATGGAAAACAGATGGGCACTAATATCAGAATATATTGAAGGAAAAAGCTTAGATGAATTAATGAATGAACACCCAGAAAAACAAGAAGAGTATATGAATATGTTTATAGAAATACAACTTAATATATTATCAAAAAAATCACCAATGCTCAACAATTTAAAAGAAAAGATGAAAAGAAAAATTGCAGAAACAGATCTAAGTGATACAATAAAATACGATTTAAATACAAGGCTAGAAAGCATGCCAAAACATAACAATGTATGTCATGGCGATTTTAACCCAAGCAACATTATAATCAAAGAAGACGGAACAGCCTATATAATAGATTGGGCACACGCATCACAAGGGAATAGCTCAGCCGATGCAGCTAGAACATACTTAATATTCAACTTAGAAGGAAAAAAGGAAAAAGCAGAAGAATATCTAAATAAATTTTCTGAAAAATCAGGAATAGAAAAAAAATATATTCAAAAATGGATACCAATAGTCGCAGCAGCACATTTATCTAAAGCTAGTGAAGAGGAAAAAACGTTTTTAATTAATTGGATAGATGTAGTGGATTATGCTTAGTATTTAATAAATAATATATTCAGGATTGCATGTAAAGGCAATCCTGTATAAGGGAGATATGAAATGAAAAAATTAAAAGAACTTATAATAAATTTTATTAATGGATTTTGTATGGCACTGGCAGATAGTGTTCCAGGAGTTTCAGGAGGTACAGTTGCATTTATACTTGGATTTTATGATGATTTTATAACATCACTAGATGACATTTTTAGAGGAACTTGGGAGGCAAAGAAAAAAGCAGCTATTTATTTAATTAAAATACTAATAGGCTGGACAGTTGGATTTTTATTAGCAGCAAGTATATTAGCCGACTTATTTAATACTAAAATATATGAAATGAGTTCTCTGTTTTTAGGATTTATAATTTTTGCAATACCATTAGTAATAAAAGAGGAAAAATCTGTATTACATGGCAAATATAAAAATATTATTTTTGCAATATTAGGAATAGCCCTAGTTGTGGCAATAACAATTGCAAGCACAAATTCAAGTATAAATATAAATTTACAAGAAATGAATATTGGAACAATTATATATGTTTTTGTAGTAGCAATGATAGCAATTTCGGCAATGATATTACCAGGAATTTCAGGCTCAACAATGCTATTGATATTTGGAATTTATATACCAATAATGAATAAAATCAAATCCTGTATGCACTTTGATTTTTCAGCAATACCAACTTTAGCAATATTTGGGTTAGGAATAATATTTGGAATAATGGTATTTGCGAAAGTTGCAAGAAAATGTTTAGAAAAGCATCGTTCTGAAACTGTATATGCAATATTAGGGTTAATGTTAGGGTCAATATATTCAATATTCATAGGACCAACAACATTAACAGAGCCACAACCAATTATGAACTTTTCAAGCTTTAATATACTTTTCTTTATTATTGGTGGGGTAATAATAATAGGACTAGAAAGTTTAAAAAGAATTTTAAATAAAAACAATCTTAACAAATAGTAACAATTAAATAATAAAGGTGAATATTACTCGCCTAAAAAATTTTTAGGAGATTTATTATGTATGATTTCCATTATGATTTGCTTACATATATTTATATAAACAAAAACAATTTATCTGAAGTCAAAAAACACTGTAAAAAAATATTCAATAAAAATAATATCACAGGAGGAATATTTAACTTATTTTACATGACCGAAGAAGAAATGAAAAACGAGCTAAACATTACTTCAGAAGAAATAAACATAATTAATAATTTAAAAGAAGTAAAAGAAATAATAAAAAGAGAAAATTTAATTCCTGAAAATATAAACTATACTATAGGAATAGAAGGCTTAGATTATCTGGAAAAGTTAGATGATTTAAATATCTTATACGAATTAGGAGTAAGATCTGTAAATCCGGTTTGGAATAATCACAACAAATTTGGAACAGGAGTGAGACCTGCAAAGATTATTAACAAAAAAAATGGACTAACTAAATTAGGAAAAGAATTAATATACAAATTAATAGAAACAGGAATTGGCATAGACTTATCACATAGTGATGAAGAAACATTTTGGGATATTATAGAGGAATGTAGAAAATACAAAAATTTAAAACCAAAAGTTCTAGCATCACATTCAAATTGTAAAGCCATATGTAATGCAAGAAGAAATCTAACTGATGACCAAATTCGTGCCATAAAAGAATTTAATGGAATAATAGGAATTGTATCAATAAAAACATTTTGCTCATCAAACAAACACTATGAACAAGCATATATTGAAAACATAACACACATAAAGAATTTATTAGGAGAAGTAGATAATATAGGATTAGCAACAGACGATATGACATATTACAAAATAGATAGGAGATATTACAAAAAATTAAATCTTTTCAAACAAAGCAATATAAATGAAAAGATAACGAAACTCTTATTAAAAAACAATTATACAAATGATGAAATAAACAAACTAAAAATAGAAAACTACAGTAGATTTTGGAATTTAAAATAAAAATTAAGGAATCTCAAAAATAATTATTCTAACTATTGCAAAACCTGTAATTTATGATATAATATTATAGTTAATTTTAGCAAACAGAAAGGATTGAATTTAAACAATGAAAGTAAAAGTAGAAAAAGTAGAGAACAAAGCAAATGAAATTAAACTAGAGTTTACAGTTGAGGCACAAAAATTTGATGAAGCTATACAAAATGTATATAAGAAAAATGCAAAATACTTTAATATACCAGGCTTTAGAAAAGGAAAAGCTCCTTTCAAAATGGTAGAAAAGACATACGGAATACAAATATTCTATGAAGATGCTTTTAACGAAATTGCAGGAGAAGTTTATGCAAAAGGTTTAGAAGATAATAAAATAGAAGCTGTAAGTAAACCAGAAATTGATATAGTACAAATTGAAGCAGGAAAAGATTTAATATTCACAGCAGTTGTACAAACAAAGCCAGAAGTAAAATTAGGGAAGTATAAAGGTATAGAAATTAAAAAAGTAGAGTATAATGTATCTGATGAAGATGTTGACCATGAATTAGAGCATGTCGCAGAGCATAATGCAAGACTTGTAACTGTAGAAAGCAGACCTGTAGAAAAAGGCGATATTACTATAATAGACTTTGAAGGTTTTGTTGATGGTAAAGCTTTTGAAGGAGGAAAAGCAGAAAATCACGAATTAGAAATAGGAAGTGGAAAATTCATACCAGGATTTGAAGACCAAATAATTGGTATGAAAACTGACGAAGAAAAAGACATAAATGTTACCTTCCCAGAAGATTATCCAGCAAAAGAACTAGGAGGAAAAGCTGCAATATTCAAAGTTAAACTACATGAAATAAAGAAAAAAGAATTGCCAGAAATAAATGATGAATTTGCAAAAGATGCAAGCGAATTTGATACATTAGCAGACTGGAAGAAATCTATAAAAGAAAAACAAGAAAAAGCTAATGAATCAAAAGCTAAATTTGAAATGGAAGATGCAGCAATAGAGGAAGTATGTAAAACATCTACAGTAGATATTCCAAGTGGAATGATTGAAACAGAAATAGACAATATGGAGCAAGACATATCATCAAGATTGAGCTATCAAGGTATGAAATTAGAACAATATCTACAAATGATTGGTAAAACGAAACAAGAATTCAGAGACGAATATAAAGAACAAGCAGAAAAACAAGTTAAAAGAAGCTTAGTGCTAGAAGCAATAATGAAAGATACAAAAATAGAAGTCACAGATGAAGAAATTGAAGAAAAAATCAAAGAAATGGCAAAAATGTATGGACAAAAAGAAGAAGAAGTTAAAGACAATCCAAACTTAAGAAAATATGTAGAAGAAAGTCTAAAAACAGAAAAAACAATTCATTTTATTGTGGATAATGCTAAAGTTAAATAAGCAGAGTTTACAAGGGGCTAGCACCTAAGTAGTTAGTCCCTAATTTTACATAATATGAAAAAAAGAAAGGATTTGATAAGTATGGAAAATAACAGTTTAGTACCTTATGTAATTGAACAAACAAGTAGAGGAGAAAGATCATATGATATATTCTCAAGACTTTTAAAAGATAGAATAATCTTTTTAAGTGAAGATGTAAACCATGTAACTGCAAGCCTAGTAGTAGCTCAAATGCTATTTTTAGAATCTGAAGATCCAGATAAAGAAATATCATTTTACATCAATAGTCCAGGAGGCTCAATTACAGATGGAATGGCTATAGTAGATACAATGAATTATATAAAATGTCCGGTTTCTACGATATGTGTAGGGTTAGCTGCAAGTATGGGATCTGTACTTTTAGCATGTGGAACAAAAGGAAAACGATTTGCCACACCAAATGCAGAGGTTTTAATACACCAACCACTAATTTCGGGAGGATTAGCAGGTCAAACAACAGAAATAAAAATACATGCAGATCATATGGTTAAAACAAGAGAAAAATTAAACAAACTATTAAGTGAAAAAACAGGTCAAAGCTTAGAACAAATTGAAAAAGATACAGAAAGAGACCATTACATGACAGCAGAAGAAGCATTAAAATATGGTTTAATAGATGGTATCTTAGATTACAGAAAATAGGTACTGTAGGTGGTGTGCATTGCCTACCCTACAAACAATACACATAAAATATTTTAAAGAAAGGAATTAATAAATGGCAAATAAAAAAGATATAAATGAAATAAGATGTTCATTTTGTGGCAAAGCTCAAGAAATGGTCAAAAAACTAATAGCTGGGCCAAAATCAGTTTACATTTGCGATGAGTGCATCAATGTATGCAATAACATAATGGAAAACGAAATATACGATGAAAACTTAGGATATGAAGAAATTAAAGGAGAAGAAATCCCAACACCAGCTGAAATCAAAGCTGTTTTAGATGAATATGTAATAGGTCAAGATGAAGCAAAAAAAACCTTAGCAGTAGCGGTATATAATCATTACAAAAGAATTAACTGCAAAGAAATTATAGATGATGTAGAAATACAAAAAAGCAATATTCTACTGTTAGGACCAACAGGCTGTGGAAAAACACTATTAGCACAAACATTAGCAAGAATATTAAATGTGCCTTTTGCAATAGCAGATGCTACAACGCTTACAGAAGCAGGATATGTAGGGGAAGATGTTGAAAATATACTTTTAAAACTAATCCAAAATGCTGAATTTGATATATCAAAAGCTCAAAAAGGAATTATATATATAGATGAAATAGATAAAATAACAAGAAAATCAGAAAACCCTTCAATAACAAGAGATGTGAGCGGAGAAGGAGTACAGCAAGCATTACTAAAAATAGTAGAAGGAACAATAGCATCAGTACCACCACAAGGAGGTAGAAAACATCCACATCAAGAATTTATTCAAATAGATACTTCAAACATATTATTTATATGTGGAGGAGCTTTTGAAGGATTGGAAAAGATTATAAAAGAAAGAACAAACAAGAAATCATTAGGCTTTGGAGCTCAAATAGAAAGTAAAAAAGATATACATGACAAATATAAAATATTTGAACAACTATTACCACAGGATTTATTAAAATTTGGACTAATTCCAGAATTTGTAGGTAGATTACCAATTATTGCGACACTTCAAGAATTAGATAGAGATGCACTAATAGAAATAGTAACAAAACCAAAAAATGCCTTAGTAAAACAATACAAAAAACTATTAGAGCTTGATGGTGTAGAACTAGAATTTGAAGATGATGCTCTAAACTCAATAGTAGACAAAGCAATAGATAGAAATACAGGTGCAAGAGGCTTGCGCTCAATAATAGAGAATATAATGAGAGATATAATGTTTGAGGTGCCAAGCAATATGAGAATTGAAAAATGCACGATAACAAAAGACACTGTAGAAAAGAAAGCTCCACCTATATTAGAATTGTGCAAAGAAGAAGAAGTAGACATGAAGAGAGGAATAATTAAAAAAAGAAAAGCAAAGCCAACTAGAGACGTAGAAACTGCATAACAAGAATAGGAGAATACCATGAGCGAAATAAAAGATAAAATAAAAGAATTATTGAATAAAGTAAACAGAACAGGCATGAAAGAACTGATGGAATTTCTAGAAAAATCAGATTACTATGAAGCACCAGCAAGCACTAAATATCATGGAGCATATAAATCCGGTTTAGCAGAACATAGCTACAAGGTTTATGAAATATTAAAAGAAAAAATAGAATCTCATAAACTAGAAGTGAGTGAAGATACATTAATAATATCAACGCTATTACACGATATTTGCAAAGTAAACTTCTATAAAGTAGATTACAGAAATGTAAAAAATGCAAAAGGAGAATGGGAAAAAGCCCCATATTATACAATAGAAGATACCATACCATATGGGCATGGAGAAAAGTCAGTAATGATGCTTACAGAATATATAAAACTGACAAATGAAGAAAAATATGCAATACGTTGGCATATGGGATTTTCAGAGCCAAAAGAATTATATGTACCACTAGGTCAAGCATTTAAAAAATATCCACTTGCATTGCTACTTCATGAAGCAGATTTAGAAGCAACATATTTTTATAATATTTAATTTTAAAAGACGCCTTTTACTCACGATTATGTAGATAAAGGCGTTTTTGGCTAGCACCAATTTCTATACATTCTCATATAATATATTAGATATGCGAAAGCATAAAAATATTAAAAAGGTGGATGAAAGAAAATGGAATTTGAAGAAAAAAAACCATGCCAAGAAATTAAAGTAGATGGATTTATAGAAAAAGGAAAGCAATTTGATTTAGAAATAAATTTACCAGAAGACAATAGGGATGTAATATTTGGAATAATAAGAGACTGTTATAAAGAACCAGTAGAAGATGCAGTAATAAAATTAATAGAAGTTTCTCATGACTGTGGAAAAGAAGAAAGAAAGCCAGTATCACACACATTTACAGACAAAGACGGAGAATTTGTATTTGGACCATTATGTCCAGACAAAAAGTATGAATTACAAATATGGGCAGATAAAGTAAGACATTGCAAACAATGTATAGACTGCAAGAGACACGGAAAATGCTTAAAAGGCGTTAAACTAGAATGCAGAGATTTTAAACCAAGTTGTAAAGACGAAAAACCAGAAATGTGCCAATAGAATTTTAAAAATGTAGGAGCGAGCTATGCTCACTCCTACATTTGATCACTTTTTTTCACAAAATTTACCATAAGTATTGACAAATCTATAAATTCTTAGTATACTAGTTTAGTAGCTAAAAAAATAAAGGTATATAGATAAATAGTGTACTAACAGAGGAGGGAATAAGTATGGCACAACCAAAAAGAAGATGGTCAAAAGAAAGAACAAGAACAAAAAGATCAACATGGAAATTAGAAGAACCAAGTATAGCTAGATGTAAACACTGTAATGAACCAATAATGCCACACAGAGTATGTTCAAATTGCGGATACTATGATGGTAAAGAAGTAATAAAAAAAGATGCCGAATAAGGCATTTTTTTTATTAGTTAATTATTGAATAAATAATACTTTTATGATATACTTACAAAAAATATAAATGAGAGGTAGATAACTTGGAAACTAATGAAAATTTAACCGAAAAGCTTAACTTTATTGGATTAGATTTAAAAAACATACCAGATAAATTTAATTTATTCCAACCTATTGATTTTGGAATTCATAAAAACTATAATGAGAAAAATTATAAAGTGTATAAATATGTAGATATAAATGATATTGAAATATTCCTAACTCCTACACACAGATTAGCAGACTATACAGAAAAATATGCAAAAGCATTGCCAATAGGTGCTTACTTAAACGTAGACACAGAAGAAGATATTGAAAGAAACCTACTATTCTTAAATCTTATTAGAAAACTTAATCTTGAAGAAATAGAAATTTTAGAAGAACAACAAAAGGCATTAAACAAAAGTATTCCATATACTGTAAAATTTAATAAAGATTACATCTGGCAAGTGCATTACTCACAGACTTCAAAAAAATATTTTATGCTTATACCGATTAAAGAATCTGAGCTTGCAGAACTATTTTATGTTATTAAAAAACAAATAAAAGGAAAAGAAGAAAAAATCTTTGTGCCTATTTGTTATTCCGAATATAGCAACACATTTTTAAACACTTCAGAAATTGAAGAGTTAGAAAAATTTTTGTGCTTCTTTGCAAAAGACTGGCCATCAATATATGAAGTTTATGATAAACAAGACAATATGAGCATACAAATACTGGGCAAAGCAACAATATATGATACAATTAAAAGTGAATATAAAATAGAATTAAAAACTCAAGGAGAAGCAGAAGATTATTACAAATTACTAAAAGTGCTATTTATTTTAGAAACTCAGCTTTCTCACCATTATAAATTCAACATAAAGCTTGATAAAAAAGGAACAATTCATTTCTACTATGGTGAAGATAAAATAGACAATAGCAAACTTATTGACTTTATAAAAAGAGAATATCTTCAAGGACTAGAAAAAACAATTAAAGCAAAGGAAGTAAAAATAAATCTTGACAAAAAATTAAGAAAACTCAAAAAACTATCAAAAAATTTAGACCAAGAATATTTTGAAAAAGAAAAACAAATATCAACCTTCCTTGAATGTAAAAAAACCTTCTTCGGTAAAGTTAAATATTTTATAAAATATAAGAAAAAAAGTATTCAAACTACAAATACTAATATTACAGAAAAAGATGAACCAACAAACAAGCTAAAATATTGCGAAAGAACAGAAATAAAAGAGGTCTATACATTAGAAGAACTACTAACCTTATATACAAAATTAGACCAAGAGACAAATGCTATAAAAGATTTAGAGTTAGACATAGAAGCAATAAATAAAAGAATTAATATGTTGCAAACAAAAATTAAAAATGCCACACTATATATAAAAGAAATAGATGACCATAAAAAAAGTATTTTTGAATTTTGGAAATTTACAAATAAAGACGAAGCAAAACAGCTTAATGAAGGTATTATAGAAGTTCACACAAATAGAAAACTAAAAAAAGCCTTTAATTTTGATTTAGACTTTGAAGATTTATCAAAACAAATGGATAAAGAACAGAGAACTGTATTCACAAAAGAAGAAACAGACAGTATCTTCATTGCAACGACAAATGTCCTAAATGACATTAATTGCATAATACATAAAGAAAAAATATCAGAAGAACATCTACTAAAATTAAAAGAGGAAATGCAAGAAAACGAAAAAAATACAGCGTTTGACATATTTGGAAGTATTGACTCGTCTAATGAACAAGTGAAAACATTAGGAAACATAAAACATAGAGAAAATGCTAAAAATAAATTTTCAATATTAAATTTAAAAGGTAAAACAACACTCAAAGAATATACAAATAAAATAAGAAATATAGCTGATGACATACAAGCAAGCATAAAAAAATTTAAAAGCGACATAGAAATCCCTATATATAAAGTAGGAAACATAGAGGATGGACTTAATGTATTTTACATTAATCCTGAAAGTGCTCTAAAAGATGCAAAAAGTAAAGAAGTAAATCTATATAAAATTATGCTAAAAGAAAACACCAATTGTATAGCATTAACAAATATAATGTACTATAACAATAATAATCAGACTTTACCACTAGGAATGCATATATCAGATGGAATACTTATTAATACAGAAAAGCTAAACTTAAAATTAAAGAATAAAGATGAAAACTATATTATAAAAACAATTGAAGCTTCACCTAAGATTGAAACACTAAAAATAAATATATTTGAATATGAGATATGCTAAAGGGTTGTACTCCTTTAGCATATTTTTATAATACGCTAAATATATATTAAAAAAGGGAGGCTTTAAGAATATATGAATGTAGCAGTAATTAATTTGAAAGATATAGGTAAATACACTGTTAAGATAATTATTGTTTGTTGCATAATATTTATATGTATGAAGGTCATATCAAATTCTAGCCAATCCTTAAAAAAAATAGACTTAAGCAATGTGAATAACAAATTATTCACAATATGTCTAAATTTAAGCATTTCAGAACTTGTAACGGAAAAGGACAACAATAACCGTGAAATAAAACTAACCAAGATACTAAGTATGGAAACTCCAATTTTAAAGCCAATACAAACTTCTAGATACAACTATCAAGTTCCTGACGAAATTGAAGAAAAACAAATAATAGAGGCAACAGAAAAAAATACTACAATAGAACAAATACAGATACCTAAAGTTGCAAATACAGAAATAGTAACAGAAAGAAATATAAATTCAAGAGTAACAGACTCTTATGGAACTACCAAAATAGATAATCAAAGTAACTATACTATAACAGAAGAAATGCTTATACCTGATGTGGAAATACAAAACAAAAAAAATATACTAATATATCATACACATACCTGCGAAAGCTATACTCCTTGTGAGACTTATAACTATACGATGACAGGAAACTATAGAACAACAGATGATAACTATAATGTAATAAGAGTTGGAACAGAATTAACAACATACCTTACTCAAAAAAATTTTAATGTTGTGCATGATGGAACATATCATGATTATCCATCATACTCAGGTTCATATACGAGATCTTTAGAAACAGCAAAAAGATTATTAGAAGAAAAAGAAGCGGGTATAGTATTAGACATACATCGTGATGCTCTTGGAAATGGTGATACATATGGACCAACAGTCATGGTAAACGGTCAAAGAGTTGCACAACTCATGTTTGTAATAGGAACAGATGGAGGAGGTCTAGAGCATCCTAACTGGGTTCAGAACTTAAAGATAGCAGTAAAAATTCAAGAAAAAGCAAATGAAATGTATCCAGGATTATTTAGACCAATGATAATAAGAAATTCAAGATATAATCAACATGTATCACCAGGAGCAAGCATAATAGAAGTAGGAGCTACTGCAAATACATTAGGAGAATGTTTATTAAGTATGCAATGCCTAGCAAATGTGTTGGAAGAGGTATAAATATTACTTGATAAAAATATAGATATATGATATTATAAAGACGAAAATACGAAGTAAAGGATGATAAACTCAATGAAAATTAAAGAGATTTTACAAGAGAGTATAAAGCAATTAAAAGCAAACGAAGTTGAAGAACCTCATGCAAAAGCACGAAGACTATTAGCATTTACTTTAGAAGTGCCAAAAGAATATTTAATAATAAATTACGACAAAGAAATATCAAAAAAACAAGAGACAATTTACAAACAATACATAAAAAATTTATTAGAAGGAGAACCTATACAATATATATTAGGAAAGCAAGAATTCATGGGAATTGAATTCGCTGTAAATAAGGATGTTCTTATTCCACAACCAGATACAGAAATACTAGTAGAAGAAGTAATAAAACTGTTGAAACAATATAAAAAACCTAAGATACTAGATTTGTGTACTGGAAGCGGTGCAATAGCTATATCAATATCAGAAAAGGTTTCAGAAGCTCAAATATATGCATCAGACATAAGTGAGAAGGCTTTAGCTATTGCTAGGATAAATGACAGAAGCAAGAAAATAAAATTTATTCTATCTGATTTATTCAATAATATTGAAGACAAATTTGACATTATTGTATCAAATCCGCCATATATTAAAACACATGAAATAGAAAAACTAAGCAAAGAAGTTCAAAATGAACCAATATTGGCACTAGATGGAGGAATAGATGGATTAGAATTTTATAGAAAGATAATAGGACAAGCTAGTAAATACATAAAAAAAAATGGATACCTATGCTTAGAAATAGGTGAAGAACAAAAAAAGCAGGTAAAAGACATAATAAATAATGAAAAAAAATACGCAGATATAAAAGAATATAAAGACTTGAATAAAAATGACAGAGTAATAATATGCAAAAAAACTTGAAAAAATCATAAAAAAACTTGTATAAATTTAAGATATATGATATAAATTAATGTATAAAAAAATTTTTCACATATTATTTTAAATCCAAAATTTAATGTAATTTAAAGAGGAGAACGCCTTATGGAAAATAATGTAGAAAACAATCAGAAAACTATTTTAATAGTAGAGGATGAACCACCTATTGTAGATATTTTAGTATATAATTTGAAAAGAGAAGGCTATAATACTCTAGAAGCCTATGATGGTGTAACTGCTGTTGACATGGCATTTAAAAACAAACCTGACTTGATTCTATTGGACATTATGCTTCCTAAAATGGATGGATTAACAGTATGCAAAAAAATAAGAAGCAAATATAACATACCTATTCTAATGCTAACTGCTAGAAATGAAGAAATAGACAAAATATTAGGCTTAGAACTAGGTGCAGATGATTATGTTACAAAGCCATTTAGTGTTCGAGAATTAATGGCAAGGATTAAAGCAAATTTGCGTAAATCTGATCCAACATCAAGTAAATTCGTTTCGCAATCTGTAGAGGGAGAAGAAACTACATCTTCTAATAAAGTAGTAACTGTTGGAAACTTAGTATTAGATTTAGAAAAAATAGAAGTTAAAGTTGATGGTAGAAGCATAGATGTAACATTGAAAGAATTTGAATTTCTTAAATATTTGGCTTTAAAACAAGGTCAAGCAGTATCAAGAGAAGAATTGCTAAAAAATGTATGGAAATATGACTACATTGGGGATGAAAGAACAGTAGATGTTCTAGTTAGAAGACTAAGAAAAAAAATGAAAGACGACACAGAAGAACCTAAAACACTAATAACAAAGAGAGGTATAGGATATTATTTGAAATCAGACAAGCTAGGAAAGGAATAACATAAAAATGTTCAAGAGTGTTCAAGTTAAAATAATACTTATAATAATGATATTAGCCATTTTAATGTTCTTTGGATATGGCATATTTACAATACAAAAAATGAGATATATAGGTATGGAAGAAAAAGTAATAAATGAAAACATACTAGTTTTCTCAATAATAACAAGTGCTTTTATAGTAATATCAATAGTAGTAATATGGTTCACATCCAGAATTATTACTAAGCCAATATACAAATTAATTAAAAGTGCTGAAAAAATAGCAGAAGGAGAAGAACTAAAAACATCTCCACATTTTGAAAACTCAAAACGAAACACTGAAATTGATGGACTTATACAAGCTTTTGATACTATGACAGCAAGTTTAAATGAGAACTTAAATAAAGTAACAAGACAAAAAAAACAAATAGAAACAATATTACAACACATGACAGATGGAATTATAGCATGTAATTTAGAAGGAAATATAATTCATATTAATTCTGCAGCAATCAAATTACTAGAAATTCCAAAAGGGAAAAGCAATTTTAATGAAATTTTTCAGAGTGTAGATATTGACATAAATTTAGAGAAAATCATATATTTAGAAAATTGGACGACATCAGAGAAAAAAGTAAATATTAATGACAAATATTTAAAAATATTTTTTGCCTCTTTCAAAGACGAATTAGATAGACCAGCGGGTGCAATAGTGCTAATACAAGATATAACTGAACACGTAAGACTTGATAATATGAGGAAAGAATTCATTGCAGATGTATCACATGAACTAAAAACTCCACTAACATCAATCATTGGATATGGAGAAACACTTGCAAACACTGAATATGATCCAGAGCTACAAGAAAAATTTCTAAAAGTAATAAATACAGAAGCAATAAGAATGACAAAATTAGTAAATGATTTATTAATTCTATCAAAATATGATAATGAACAAGTAAAATGGGAAAAGGTAGAATTCAATTTGGGAGATTTAGTTAAATCATGCTTAGAGAATTTACAAATAGAAGCAGATAAAAAACACCAAAAAGTTGAATGCTTTGTAACGGCAAATGTACCAACCATTTGTGCAGATAAAGATGGACTAGAGAGAGTTATACTAAATATTCTATCAAACAGTATTAAATATACAGAAGAAAATGGAATAATAAAGATATATGTAGGATTTGTATACAATGATGCATATATTAAAATAATTGATAATGGGATAGGAATACCAGAAGAGGATTTAAATAGAATATTTGAAAGATTCTATAGAGTAGATAAAGCACGAACTAGAAAAATGGGAGGAACAGGTTTAGGGCTATCAATTGCAAAAGAAATATTAGATAAAAACAATGGCAGAATAGATATTAAAAGCCAAGTAGGTAAAGGAACAGAGGTTGTCATTACTATACCTACAATATTAAAAAATGAAGCATAAGAAAGAAGGAAAATAAATGAATCCGAAGATAAAAAATATATTGGAATGGGCATATTGCATAATAATAGCAGTCGTTATTGCATTAGCAGTAAAATACTTCATAGGAACGCCTACAGTTGTAAGACAAACATCAATGGATAAAACTTTAAAAGAAGGTCAGAGACTTTGGCTAAATAGATGGATTAGAACAATTAAAGGAGAGTACAAAGTTGGAGATATAATTACTTTTGAAGCTCCAAGTAACACATACCCTTCACTTGAAGAGATAGATTTTGACTATCCTGTAGCAAAATATGAATATGAACCACAAGGAATAGCTAGGAAACTAGTATACTATGTGTTAGAAACCACAAAAACAAGCTATATCAAGCGAGTTATTGGAGTTGCAGGAGACCACATAAAAATTGAAAATGGAAAAGTATATAGAAATGGCGAAGAACTAGATGAACCATATTTACAACAAGACGTGGTAACAAAGGGCAAAACTTATTCAGATATAGTTGTGCCGGAAAATTGTATTTTTGCTATGGGAGATAACAGGGAACATAGTACTGATTGTAGGGATTTTGGTTGTATACCAATAAGCAAAGTTGAAAGTAAAGTAGCTTTTAGATTCTGGCCACTAAACAAAATAGGAAAGATAAAATAAAATATGTTTGATAATATAATTGGAAATGATGAAAACAAAAAAAGTCTAACAAACATTGTAGAAAATAATAATTTTTTACATAGTTATATATTTTCTGGAGAAGTAGGAGTTGGAAAATTTACACTTGCAAAAGAATTTGCGAAAGCAATTCTATGTTCAAACACAGAAAATAAACCTTGCAACAGATGTAAATCATGTGAAAGCTTTGAAAGTAGTAATAATCCGGATATCATAATTATAGATGAACAAGAAGATGTGATAAGAACGGAGCAAATAAAATCTGTAGCAAAATCAGTTCTAGAAAAACCTATATTAGGAAATAAAAAAATATATATAGTTAATAATGCAGAAAATATGACAAAGGAGGCTCAAAATAGCTTTTTAAAAACACTAGAAGAACCACCAGAATATGTTATCATTATTTTAATAACAAGTAATGAAAATCTTTTACTTAATACTATAAAATCAAGATGTATCAGAATACAATTTAATAAATTATCAGATAACGAAATAAAAGAATATTTCATAAAAAATTCAATTGAGCTTGACGAAGAAATGATAAAAGCTTTTGGTGGCAGTATCGCAAAGGCTTTAAAGCTTAAGGACAAAACAGAAATATATAAAGACATAAAAGAAACATTTGATAATATAGAACACTTGAATGAATTACAGATGTTAGGCTTAAAGGATAAGATATTTAATGACAAAGAGGAAATATATTATATCTTAGATTATATAAACACAATACTCTATGATAAAATATTAAATGATTTAGGAAATACAGAAAAATATGAAGAATGTATATCCACCATAGAAAAGACAAAATTAAGCTTAAAAAGAAACAGTAATTATGATATGACAATAGACAATTTATTGTTTGGACTAGAGAGGAGTTTAAAAAGTAATGGCTAATATTATAGGAATTCGATTTAAAAAAGCAGGAAAAATATATTTTTTTGATCCAGCAGGGAATCAAGTTAATGCAGGTGAACACGTAATAGTAGAAACTGCAATGGGAATGGAATACGGAGAGGTGGTTATCGCAAATAGGCAATTACCTCAAGAAAAAATTGTAGCTCCACTGAAAAAAATTATAAGAGTGGCGACACGCCAAGATGCAAAACAAAATGAAGAAAATAAAAAACAAGAAAAAGAAGCTTTTAAAATATGCGAAAAAAAGATACAAGAGCATAACTTACCAATGAAACTTATGGATGTTGAATTTAAATTTGACAAAAGTAAAATACTATTTTTCTTTACTGCAGAAGGAAGAATAGATTTTAGAGACTTAGTGAAGGATCTAGCTGCAGTGTACAAAACAAGAATTGAATTAAGACAAATTGGAGTCAGAGATGAAGTGAAAAGACTAGGTGGAAATGGAGTTTGTGGCAGAGAATTATGCTGTTGTTCTTTTTTAGGAAACTTTGAAACAGTATCCATAAAAATGGCAAAAGAACAAAATGTTTCATTAAATCCTTCTAAGATTTCAGGCAACTGCGGAAGATTAATGTGTTGCTTACAATATGAACAAAATGTTTATGAAGAAAAACTAAAAAGACTTCCTAAAATAGGTGCAATAGTAAAAACTGAAGATGGACAAGGGGAAGTATGTGGACTAGAAACATTAAAAGAAATTGTAAAAGTAAAATTTAAAGATGGAGATGAAACCTTCTTTAAAAAATACAAAACAAAAGACATAAAGATAATTAAGAATATTGAAAAAGAACAAGAAGTAATTAGTAAAGAAGACATGGAAGAATTAAAAAAGATGGAAGAACTAGATAAAAAAGACAAAAAAATTTCTAAAAATTGATAATAGCAAAAGGAAACTTTTGCAAATTATAAATAAAGGAGGGGAAAAATAATGGCATATAAAATAACAGATAAATGCATAAGCTGTGGAGCTTGTGCAGCAGAATGTCCAGTAGGATGTATATCACAAGGCGAAACAACATACGTTATAGACAAAAACACATGTATAGGATGTGGTACATGCAGTGGTGTATGCCCAGTAGGAGCACCAGAAGAAGAATAACAAGAACATAAAAATGAATAAATATCGACTTTTTGCAGATAATTATTTATTATCTGCAAAAAATATAATCTTAAATTCTAATTAATTTTAATTTTTAATATTATTTTAATAAAAAGAAATTAAAATATATCCATAAACAATATGAAATACTAAAATATCACCCCAAAAATTAGAATAAAAGATTGATGAAGAAATCTTTTATTCTAATTTTTTTGAAAAAAGGAGACAATATGGGAAAATATTATTTTACATCAGAAAGTGTAACAGAAGGACATCCAGACAAATTATGTGATTATATTTCAGATAGTATATTGGATGAATGCTTAAGACAAGACAAAAATTCTAGAGTGGCAGTTGAAACTTTTGCATGTAAAAATACCATAGTAGTAGGAGGACAAATAACTACAACAGCAAAATTTAATATTGAAGAGTTAATAAGGAACAAAATAAAGGAAATAGGATATGATGATGATAATACGGGCATTGACTATAAAACATGTAAGATAGATATTAATATAACAGAACAAAGTACAGATATAGCATTAGGAGTAGACCGAGGGGGTGCTGGAGATCAAGGAATAATTTTTGGCTATGCCTCAAATGAAACTCAAAACTATATGCCATATGCAATAAATTTAGCTCACAAATTATCAGAAAAACTAGCAGAAGTAAGAAAAAAAAACGAAATCACTTTTCTAAAACCTGATGGCAAAACACAAGTGACAGTTGAATATGAAAAAGAAAAGCCAAAAAGAATCGAATCAATTTTAATATCAGCACAGCACAGAGAAAATGTGACTTTAGAAGAGCTAAAAGTGGCTATTAAAGAAAAAGTAATAAATAAAGTAATTGATAAAAATATGATAGATGAAAACACGAAAATTTATATAAATCCTACAGGTAGATTCGTAAATGGAGGACCTTTAGCAGATACAGGATTAACAGGAAGAAAAGTAATAGTAGACACATATGGAGGATATGGACGTCATGGAGGAGGAGCTTTTTCAGGGAAAGATGCAACTAAAGTAGATAGGTCGGCTGCATACATGCTAAGACATATAGCAAAAAACATTGTAGCCAATGGATATTCAGATAAATGCGAAATTCAGATAGCATACGTGATAGGTATTAAAGAGCCAGTTTCAATTAATGTAAATACATTCGGAACAGGAAAGAAAACAGATAAAGAACTAGTAGACTTAATAAAGAAAAAATTTGATTTAACGACAGAAGGAATAATAAAATATTTGAATTTAAAAAACATAAAATACACAGATACCACAAATTATGGACACTTTGGAAAAGCAAATTTGCCATGGGAAAAAATTATCAAACTATAAAAAATTAACAAAAACTATTGAAAAAAAAAGAAATATATAATAGAATATAAATACTTAAGAACAATTTAATAGGAAATTGAATATATAATAATAACAGTAATAAAGATGCAACGTATAAACTATTTGTACTGTGCTGAGAAAGGAATGACAAATTAGATGAGAAGATATTTTGGAACAGATGGAATTAGAAGAATTGCAAATACAGAACTTACACCAGAACTAGTATATAAAGTAGCAAAAGCAGGAGCTTATGTTCTATCAAAAAATTCAGGTCATGCACCTACAATTTTAATAGGCAGAGATACAAGAATATCTGGAACATTAATAGAAAGTGCTATGACAGCAGGTTTTTTAAGCTATGGAGCTAATGTAAAATTATTAGGAGTTATCCCTACACCAGGAGTAGCATATTTAACCAAAAAATTAAAAGCAGATGCAAGTGTTGTTATATCTGCATCACATAACACCTATGAATTTAATGGAATCAAATATTTCAGTAATAAAGGAATGAAAATTCCAGATAAAATAGAAGAAGAAATAGAAGAAATTCTAGAAGCTGGAAACTTTGATGAATTAACAGCTCATCCTAGTAAAATAGGAATTTCAGAATACAGAGAAGATTTAGTTGATGAATATGTGTACTTCCTAAGAAAAACATTTGAAGAAAACATAGAAAAACATATGAAATCTGATTTTTGCGTAGCACTTGATGTGGCAAATGGTGCTACATATAAAGTTGCAGAAAAGGTTTTTACAAAGCTAGGAATTAACTACAAAGTTATTAACAATATGCCTGACGGCATAAATATAAATGAGAATTGTGGTTCTACACATTTGGAAAATCTAAAGCAATTTGTTAAAAGTAATAATATGAATTTAGGAATTGCTTATGATGGTGATGGAGATAGATGCTTAGCAATTGATGAAAATGGAAATGAAATAGATGGTGATATGCTATTAGCAATATTTGCCAAGTATTTACAAAAAAAGGAAAAATTAAAAAACAATACGTTAGTTGCTACAATAATGAGTAATTTAGGATTAAACAAATTTGCCAAAGAAAACAATTTAACCTTAAAGCAAACAAAGGTTGGAGATAGATATGTTTTAGAAGAAATGCTAAAAAATGACTACAATCTAGGAGGAGAACAATCAGGACATATCATATTATTAGACTATAATCCTACAGGAGATGGAATTTTAACTTCTCTAATGTTAATCCAAATACTATTAGAAGAAAACTCAAAACCCTCAGAACTATGCAAAATAATTAATAAATATCCTCAGGTATTAAAAAACGTAAAAGTTAGAAATGACAAAAAAGCTCTTTGTACAGAAGATGCAGAGATACAAGCAACTGTAAAAAACATAGAAAATGAACTAAAGGATAATGGCAGAGTTATAATAAGACCTTCAGGTACAGAACCATTGATTAGAGTAATGATAGAAGGGAAAGAACAGCAAGACATTGAAGAAAAGGCTACTAAACTAGCAGATTTAATTAAAATTAAATTAAATTAATTAAGTTTATTCCACAAAAGAAAAGGGGGGAGAGTTATGTTCGTTTTTAATATATCTGAACCGATTACATTACTACTACTTACAATTGCAACAGTATTACTAATATTTTTAGGAAAAGAAGTAAAAAAGACGTATATTCCAGCATTTGCGTTATTCGCATATTTAATCCTGGTATCAATACACAGCATACAACTAGCAAGATTAACAGAACAATTTTATGAAACATATTACAAAATGCTTATAAACTGTATAGCAATTGACTGCATAATGATATTTATATCATTCTTTGCATATCTTTGGGTAGATGATATAGCAAGCAAATTCTATAAGAAGAAAAGTATTGACAATAGTTTAGACTGGTTTTGGAAAAAGATTTAAAACAAAAAAGTGGGACAAGCATTTGTTCCACTTTACTTTAGTAAAAAAGATAAGGAAGGTTTAAAATGGATAAACAAGTAATAATAATTAATGGCACTGGAGGTTCTGGGAAAGATACTTTTGTAAAGTTTTGTTCAGAATTTACAGACGTAACAAACATATCATCAGTTGATAAAGTAAAAGAAGCCGCAAAAATCTTGGTGGGATGGAATGGAGAAAAGGATGATAAAAGCAGAAAACTATTAGTAGATTTAAAAAAACTAAGCATAGAATACAATGATGCTCCATTCAATTACATAAAAGAAAAATATGAAGAGTTTATTCATAGTAAATCAAAATACCTATTTATACATATAAGAGAGATAGATGAAATAGAGAAAATAAAAAAATACTTAAATGCAAAAACACTATTAATAACAAATCCTAATGTTGAGCTGATTACAAGCAATACATCAGATGGAAATGTATACAAATATAATTATGACTATATTATAAAAAATGATGGTACTCTAGAAGACCTAGAACAAAAAGCAAAGGATTTTGTATCATGAAAAAAAATAACAGAGACCAAATTCTTCTAAAACAAAGTATTGAATTAAAAAAAATAGGCTTCTTTGGAGGTTGTTTTAACCCACCAACAAAAGTACATATAAACTTAGCCAACGCTCTAATAAAATCAGGACTTGTTGATAAAGTAATATTTGTTCCAGTAGGAGACTATTACAATAAACAAAATTTAGTATCAGCAAATCATAGATACAATATGCTAAAGCTATTATGCAATAACAATAAGTTCTTAGATGTTGAGAATATTGCCAGCATACATTCAAATATTCTATATGCAACAGATACCTTTAAAAAAATATATGATAAGTATAATGAATTAGCACAAATATACTTTATTATGGGGTCAGATAATTTCAAAAAAATGCCTACATGGAAGGATTACAACCGAATTATCACACAATATAAATTCATCGTGATTCAAAGATTTGAGGATGAAGAACAAATTAAAAAAGATAATGTGCTTTATTACACACCAGAACAGATCCAGAATATGAATTCTACGCAAATACGAGAAATGATAAAACAACATCAGAATGTAGAAGAATTCTTGGAAATGCAAGAACTACAATATATAAAAAGAAATAAATTATACATAAACTAGAAACAGTAATCAAAAATCAAGATATTTTATAAAACATCTTGATTTTTTAATGCAAAAACATATATAATATAAGTATTCAAAACTATAAAGAAGGGACTAATCTAATTGGAAAATATAGAAACAGCTTTAAAACAGGCAAACGAATGCTTGAATTGTAAAAACCCAATGTGTAGAAAAGGTTGCCCTATTGCAACAAATATCCCAGAGTTCATTGCTCAAATAAAGCAAGAGAATTTCCTTCAAGCATACAACATATTACAAGAAAATAATTTTATGAGTGAAATTTGCAGTAATATATGCCCAACAGAAAAACAATGCATGGGTAAATGCATCAAAGGAATAAAAGGTAAGCCTGTTGAGATAAACAATTTAGAAAAATTCGTAAACAACTGGGCTAAAGAGAACAATATAAATTATAGTATGAATATTGAGAAAAATTCATATAAAAAATTTGCTGTTATTGGGTCAGGACCAGCAGGTCTTTCATGTGCTATTTATTTAAGAAAAGCAGGAAGCAAGGTAACTGTATTTGAGAAAGAAGACGAATGTGGGGGTATATTAAGATATGGAATACCAGACTTTAGATTGCCAAAAAACACAATTAATGACCTAATAAACAGAATCAAAAAAATGGGAATAAATTTTGAAACAGGTGTTGAATTTGGAAAAGATATAACTATAGAAGGACTAAAAAAACAAGGATATGAAAGCATTTTCTTAGGGCTTGGTGCACAGCAACAAATCAAATATAGAATATCAAATGCTGACACAAAAAACATTTACACATCTAGTCAATTTTTAAAAAACTATAATTGCAACAAAAACATTAAAAACTTAGGAATTACAGTTGTAATAGGAGGAGGAAATGTCGCAATTGACTCAGCAAGAGTGGCTCAAAGGATGGGTGCAACAAAAACATACATACTATATAGAAGAAATATAGAACATATGCCAGCAAGAAAAACAGAAATTGAAGAAGCCTTAAAAGATAATGTTTTAATAATACCAAATACAAAAGTAATAAAAGCAAATGCTATAAATGGTGAAATTAAAGAAATAGAATGTATTAATACAAAAATAGAAAATGATACTGTTATAGATTTGGAAAATTCCAACTATAAAATGCAGGTAAACACAATTGTCTTTGCAATAGGCTCTATGGCAGATGAACAACTACTAAATAAAATAGGAGCAAGCACAAAAAACGGTTTATGCAGTGTGAATGAGAATTACATGACAAATATACAAAATGTATATGCAGGAGGAGACTTAGTTGAGACAAAATCTTCTGTATGTAAAGCAATTGCGACAGGAAAAAAGGCAGCCAATGCAATTTTAGGCAGAAAGGAAAGTGATACATAATGGCAAAACCTATGGTGGCAATCATTGGAAAACCAAATGTAGGAAAATCTACTTTTTTTAATTACATAGTAGGACAAAGACTATCAATAGTAGAAGACACACCAGGAGTTACACGTGATAGAATATATGCTGATAGTAATTGGAGAGGAAGAAGCTTTACCCTAATCGATACAGGGGGAATAGAACCAGAATTAGAGGACGAAATCCACATAGGCATGCGTGAACAAGCTAACATTGCAATAAATCTTGCAGACGTCATTATTTTCATAACAGACATAAAGCAAGGTGTTACCGCTTCTGACCAGGAAATTGCGACAATGCTAAGAAAATCCAAAAAACCAATAGTACTAGTTTGTAATAAAGCTGATAACTTTGGTGAAGCAGTTCCAGAACTATATGAATTCTATAATTTGGGAATAGGAGACCCATATCCAGTATCTTCAACAAATGCTTTAGGAATAGGTGACGTTTTGGATGCAATATATGAGCATTTTCCAGAACAAGAAGAAAATGAACAGAACGCTGAAATTATAAATGTGGCAATAATAGGAAAGCCAAACGTAGGAAAATCTTCATTGGTAAATAAAATATTGGGAGAAAACAGAGTAATTGTAAGTAATGTTGCAGGTACTACAAGAGACGCAATTGATTCTTACTTTGAAAATGACACAGGAAAATATAATTTCATAGATACCGCTGGAATAAGGAGAAAAAGTAAAGTAAACGAAAACATAGAGAAATACAGTGTAATGCGATCAATATTAGCTGTAGAAAGAGCAGATGTATGTTTAGTTTTAATAGATGCAACAGAAGGAGTAACTGAGCAAGATGCAAAAATAGCAGGTGAAGCACATGAAGCAGGTAAAGCTATTATATTAGTAGTAAACAAATGGGATGAATATGCCAAGGAAACAGGAACACTAGAAAAATATAAAAAAGAGGTATATAATAAATTAAGTTACTTGAGCTATGCACCAATAATATTTATATCAGCAAAAACAGGACAAAGAGTAGATAAATTATTTAATTTAATAAAAAAAGTAGCTAATAATAATGCAATGAGAATATCAACTGCAACATTAAACCAAGTAATAAATGAAGCAATAGCAACCGTTCAACCACCATCAGATAAAGGTAAGAGATTAAAAATTCTATATGCAACACAAGCTCAAACCAAACCACCTACATTTATAATATTTGTAAATAACAAAGAATTATTTCACTTTTCTTATGAAAGATATTTGGTAAATCAAATAAGAAGCAACTTTGATTTAGAAGGTACACCAATTAGAATAATTTCAAGAGAAAAAAGAGAAAAAGAAATATAATTAAAAATTAATAGTACAGATAGTGTAAATCAATCTGTTTAAAAGTGTAAGAGCGAGCAATACTCGCCCGAAATTAAAAACACAAGGGGGAATACTTATGTCAGCAGTATACATATTAGTAGGATTAATAGCATATCTAATAGGGAGCGTCAATTTTGCAATAATTTTCAGCAAAAAAATTGCAGGATTTGATGTAAGAGAAAAAGGAAGTAAAAATGCAGGAACAACAAATGTTTTAAGAACAGTAGGAAAAAAGGCTGCAATTTTAACATTAATTTGTGATATATTAAAAGGAGTTATTTCTGTTCTGTTAGCAATATTAGCATCAAAAATTTGGAAGAATACAGATTTGGAAATTCTAAAATACTTAGCAGGTTTAATGGCAATAGTAGGTCATACCTTACCAATATACTATGGATTTAAAGGAGGAAAAGGTGTTGCAACTGCTTTAGGTGTACTATTAATGGTTAACCCACAAATAGGATTAATTTGCTTAGTATTTGCATTAACTATTATGGTAGCAACAAGATGGGTGTCTTTAGGCTCTATTTTAGCTGCAGTATTATTTCCTATATTAACAATATTTATGGTAGATGACCTAGGTGCAAAAATTATAAGTATATTAATATCCGGATTAGTAATATTCAACCATAGAACAAATATTGTTAGATTAAAAAATGGTACAGAAAATAAACTGTCTTTTAAAAAATAAAAGGAGGAGAAATGAAGAATATATCAATAATAGGAAGTGGTAGTTGGGGAACAGCTCTTGGAATACATTTAGCCCATTTAGGAAACAATGTAAAAATGTGGTCATATTCTAAAGAAGAAGCCGACATAATAAACCACGAAAAAAAATGTAAGTTTTTACCTTTAGCAACAATACCAGATAATATAATTTGCACAACAGATTTCAAAACAGCAATTGAAGGAACAGAGATGTTACTTATTGTAACACCTTCAAAATTTGTAAGAGAAACCATTCAAAAGTTCAAACAATATGTTACAAATCAGCAAATAATAATATGCTCAAAAGGTTTTGAAGAATCAACATTATATACTTTAAATGAAGTTGTTGAAGAAGAATTACCAAATTGTGCAATAGGAGGACTCTCTGGGCCTAGCCATGCTGAAGAGGTATCACTTGAAATACCAACAGCACTAGTTATTGCTTCCAAAGATGACCAACTATTGAAAGATGTTCAAACCACATTTATGAATGAAGCTCTTAGAATCTATACATCATATGATTTAAAAGGAGCAGAACTTGGAGGGGCATTAAAAAACATAATAGCTTTTTGTGCAGGTATAATTACAGGACAACAATTAGGAGACAATACATTTGCAGCATTACTTACAAGAGGACTTTCAGAAATGGCAAAACTAAGTATAAAAATGGGAGGAGAGCCAAAAACAATATATGGCTTAACTGGGCTTGGAGATTTAATAGTAACCTGCATGAGCAACCATAGTAGAAATAGGCGTGCAGGAATATTAATAGGTCAAGGAAAAACGATAGAAGAGGCAAAACAAGAAATAGGCATGACAATTGAAAGTATTGATAACATAAGAACTGCATATAAACTTTCTCAAAAATATGATGTTGAAATGCCAATTGTAAATGCAGTATATAAAGTATTATTTGAAAAATTAGAAGCACAAAAGGCTATATCAGATTTAATGACAAGAAATCCAAAATTTGAAGATTAGAATATTTACAAATTACTTTGGATAGAATATAATAATAATATAAATTTTAGAAAGAAGGAATTAATATGGGATTTTTTAGTGATTTAGGTAGAAAAACAAGTGAAACAACAGGCAAAATAGCAAAAGAAACAAAATTAAAAATAAAAATTAACGAAAATAAAGGGAAAATTACAGACATATATGAAGAAATAGGAAAAAAAGTATATGAAAAGCACATAAGAGAAGAAAACATAGATATAAAGGTAGACCTAGAAGAAGAATGCTCAAAAATAGATGAATTATCTCAAGAAATAGAGGAAGCAAGATTAGAAATATTGAAACTAAATCAAAAAAGATTATGTAGTAAATGTGGTGCAGAAATAGAAAAAGGAGCAGCATTCTGTCCAAAATGTGGAGAAAAACAAACACAGGAAGAAACAGCTAAGGAAGAAGCATTAGAAAAACTAGAAAATGGAGAAGTGGCTCCAGGAAAAGAAAAAGAAGCAGAATCTGTAAAAGAAGATTTAAAAGAAGAAATAAAAGACGACAACGAAAATAAAAAAGAATAAGTAATATTTAATTTGGGTACCTTTCAAAAAGGTACCTTATTATTTTATCTGCATTAAAATCTGTTACATTTATAAAAAAACCTTCATCTAAACTAATCCACATATTAATATTATAAGACTCATTATTATCAATAAAAACCCCAATTAAATCAACACTTTCAATAGGATTTTCGAAATAGTGCTCCCATATTAAATCATTGCTCAATTGTATGTTCTTTTCAAAAAAACGGTTTAAAAACTTACTTATTTCTCTTGCCTTTGTGCTATATAATTTAATAGTAATTCCCATAATAAAAATCCTTTCATCTAAATATTATTTGTAAAGCATATTAACTTATGCATAGAATAAAAAGGTAATTTTTTGAGATAATAATATAAGGTGATATATATTGAAAAAAGTTTTAATAATTTTAATTTCTTTATTCTTTCTAGTTCGGATGTAGCAACAATTCAAAAAAAAACCTGAACACAGAAAAAGTTACTGCGGAAGTGGAGTATTTTAGTTCAGAAATTATTGACTTGCTTAATAAGTTAAATAACATATCTTTAGATAATTATACAATTATATCTGAAGAAATAAAAAAGCCCCAAGAAACAAGTGGAACTAGTAGTTCAGAAGGTAAATCTACTTCAAGCCTATCTCAACAAAATCAGAAAGAAGGGGGAGATCAAACTCAAAGTGAAGATAATAGTCAATCAAATGGTGAAAAACAAATAGCAATAACAAATATGGAAAGAAATAGTACACTAAAGAATGATACTGAAAATATAGATTGGGATTTTATTAAAAGCGAAATTGAATTAATGAATTCTTCTTGGAGTGTATTAATGTTAGAATTGTATAAAGCAAATATTCCCAATGATACTATAAACTCATTTGGAGATTTTTTAGATAAAGCAATACTAAGTATAAAAAATGAAGATAAAATATCATCATTAAATAATTTAACCAGTTTATATTCATATATACCACAATTTTTAAATACAGCCTCTCCGGAAAAATATAGATATAACTTAGAAAACACAAAATACAATGTGCTGGTTGCATATTCATTAGTTACACAAGGAGATTGGAATACAAGTTTAGCAAAGCTTTTAGAAGCTGAAACTTCATTTTTAACTCTTTTTAATGATGCTGAATATATCAAAAACAAAGAATTCAAAGTAAACAAAACATATATGCTAATAAAAGATTTACAAAATTCTATTATTTATACAGACAAACAATTATTTTTTTTGAAATATAAAAGCATAATTGAAATTTTAAAAACTCTGTAATTCTTTTTATTGTAAAACTAGATATAAATATGTTATAATAACTAATAGTGTTTTACTTTAGGAGGATAAGAAATTGAATAAAGAAGTAATAGAAGAACAAATACAATATATTAGAAAAGTAAAAGAAATGATGAAAAATGAAAAAAAATATTATAATATACTAACAATGGGATGCCAATTAAATGAAAATGATTCTGAAAAGCTTGCAGGAATGCTAGAAGAAATGGGCTATAAACCTGCAAAAAATGGAACTGTATCAGATATTTATATTCTAAACACTTGCTGTGTTAGAGAAAATGCAGAAGAAAAACTATTTGGTAAAGTTGGTGAACTTAAAAAGATAAAGCAAAAAAATAATAGTATAATTGCAGTATGCGGATGTATGATGCAGGAAAAACATATGCAGGACAAATTGAAAGAAAGCTATCCATATATCGACATCATATTTGGAACACATACTTTACATAAGTTTCCAGAAGATTTATATAAAGTTATATCTGAAAAGAATAAAATAAAAGATATTTTAGATATAGATGGAGAAATATATGAAGGATTACCAATAAAAAGAAATAGTAATAAATCTGCTTCTGTTACAATCATGTATGGCTGTAATAATTTCTGCTCATACTGCATTGTTCCATACGTAAGAGGAAGAGAAAGAAGCAGAAATCCAGAAGACATAATAGCTGAAATAGAACAATTATCAAAAGAAGGGTATAAAGAAGTAACATTGCTTGGTCAAAATGTAAATTCATATATGAGAACAGAGAAAAAAGAAAATAGAAGTGACAACATAACTTCATTTGCAGACTTATTACGAGCAGTAAATAAAATTCAAGGAATCGAGGTTATTAAATTTATATCTCCACATCCAAAAGATTTTACAGAAGATGTAATACAAGCAATAAAAGAATGTAAAAAGGTATCAAGACTGATTCATTTACCTTTACAGTCTGGAAGTACAGAAGTATTAAGAAAAATGAATAGGAAATATACCAAAGAACAATATTTAGAATTAGTTAGCAAAATAAAAACAGAAATACCAGAAGCAGTATTTTCAACAGACATAATAGTAGGCTTCCCAGAAGAAACCGAGAAGGATTTTCAAGACACTCTAGATGTTGTTAAAAAAGTTAATTTTGAGCAAATATTTATGTTCATATATTCAAGAAGAAAGGGAACCCCAGCAGATAAAATGGAAAGTCAGATACCAGAGGAAATTAAGCACAAGAGATTTGATAGATTAAAAGAATTATTTGAAAAGCAAGTTGAATTAAATAATAAAAAATATATCGGAACAATTCAAAAAATATTAGTAGAAGGCACAAGCAAGAATAATGATAAAATGCTAACAGGAAGAACAACTACAAACAAAATAGTAAATTTTGAAGGCTCTAAAAGCCTTGTAGGACAAGTGATAGAAGTAAAAATAGCCTCAGAGCATAAATGGTATTTAAAAGGAGAAAAAAATTTTTAAGAATATTTTAAAAATCTATTTACATTTTTATGTTTATTTGATATAACTATACCATGAAATTATGTTTACGAAGGGGATCAAAAAATGGATAAAGATATAAAAAAATTTTTAAAATTTATAAAAGTAGATAAAAAGCTATCAAAGAACACATTAGAATCATATCAAAGAGATATTTTACAATATAAAGAATATATAATAGAAAATAATATTAACTATGTTAACGTAAAAAATGAAGATATAATAAACTATTTAGAGTATCTACATACAATAAACAAAAAATCTTCTACAATTTCAAGACACCTAGCGTCAATTAGGCTGTTCTATCAATACTTAGCAAAAAGCAAAATAGTTAAAGAAGATCCTACAAAAGGTATTCAATCTCCTAAAATAGAAAAAAAAGCACCTAGTGTTTTATCTTCTCAAGAGGTATCATTACTATTAGACCAACCTAAAGGAGAAGATCTAAAAAGCATCAGGGACAAAGCAATGTTAGAAATTGCATATGCAACAGGTATGAGAGTTACTGAAATTATATCTTTAAATATTAGCGATATAGACTTAACAAATTCTTCAGTAACCTGTAAGACAGAAAATAAGCAAAGAATAATCCCTTTAGGCAAAATGTCACTACATGCTTTACAAGAATATATGGAAACAGCTAGACTTAATATGATAAAAGATGATAATGAACAAGCATTATTTGTAAATGTAAATGGAAAAAGGCTAACCAGACAAGGCTTTTGGAAAATAATAAAATACTATAAAGAACAAGCCCATATATCAAAAGAAATAACACCACATGTATTAAGACATTCTTTTGCAACTCATTTATTGCAAAATGGTGCAGATTTAAAATCAATTCAAAGTATGCTAGGACATTCAGACATATCTTCAACACAAGTATATATGCAATTTCAAGATGATAGTTTAAAAAATATATATAAAAAAGCTCATCCAAGAGCATAGAATTTTATGTAGAGACAACCAAGCGTTGTCTTTTTTATTGTATAGGAAAAATCGCCAGGATTTTTCCGTGTATAACAACATTTTCTAAAAAAACTAAATTTTTTCAAAAAAACTATTGACAAATTACGAACAAGCGTTTATAATATACTTAGCAAGCGAAATATTGTTCGTAGGAGGTAAATGTATGAAAATAGTTAATTTTGAGAAATTTATAAAAAGTATATGTTGTATTCTATTGATGGTTTTTGCATTATCCACTATATGTGCAAAAAGCACTTTTTCACATAAAGAAACTGAATATACAACTATAAGAGTTTCAAAAGGTGATACTTTATGGAGTATTGCAAGTGATTTACAAACAAGCAATGATTATTATAAAAACAAAGATATTAGATATATAGTTTTTGATATTAAAAATACAAACAATTTAGAATCAAGCAATTTGCATATTGACCAAGAATTAATGATTCCAATAATCTAAGGCTACTGCAAAAGGAAATAACCTTCTTTTAATAAAAGAGATTATTTCCTTTAAATTTGCATTTTGACATAAATAATAGTATAATATAAGTAAGTAAATAGTTACTAGGGCAGAGTATAATAGGTCTGACCCGCAAGGTGCCAACTACCTAACGCTAAGTTGGAGAAAGAAACTATATGAAAAAATACAAAATAACAAACAAAAGGAAATTTTTCAGCTTTTGTTTGACAGTTGTAGCTGTCATCGGAAGCACAATCCTCCTTTTTTCCCAATTCGGGGAAAAGTATAACCCCGAATCTGTTGGGAAAAGTGCGACAGTCTCGTATGAGCGGTTAAACGTCCGCTCACGTCCGGGGTTAAACTCGGAAATCATAGATGAACTGTATTTTGGAGATATAGTTTATCTAACCGGGAAACGGTATGAGTATATGGACGGCCCCCATCCGTATTGGGTGGAGACCCAATATGGATGGGTCTCCGTAAAGGGACTTTCGTTTGGTGATGGTGATTGAGTTGGCAAGAGACAGAGAGATATATCTCACTGTCTCTTAAATTTTCCTATTTTCCGTTGCAAGAGGGTTATTCTCAACAGCATTTCTTACTATTTCATTATTTACATGCGTATATATTTCAGTAGTAGAAATACTTTCATGTCCAAGAAGCTCTTGCAAAGCTCTGATATCAACATTACCATATTGATACATGAGTGTAGCAGCAGTATGTCTTAATTTATGAACAGAATACTTTTTTATATCTAATTCAGCTTTTTTTAGCTCTTTTTTTACAATATCTTGTACAGTTCTATTACTAATCCTTTCTTTACGCTCACTTAAAAATAGTGCATCACGAGAATCAAATCTAACCTTATCATGGGGTCTAATAGATAAATAATCATTAATAGAATTCATACATGCTTTATTTAAGTAAATAGTACGTTCTTTATTACCTTTTCCTATAACTGTCATCTTACTTTCTGAAAAGTCAATATCTGAAATATCAATATTTACTAATTCAGATAAACGCATACCACAATTCAAAAATAAAGTTATAATTGCATAATCTCTTATATTGTTTCTATTGTCTTGGCTTTGAGTTACCTCTAGAAGCTTTTTGCTTTCTTCGAGAGACAAATATTTTGGCATTCTACGACCAAGTTTGGGCGTTTCTAAATCTTGTGCAGGATTTACTTCAAGTAATTTTGCTTTACTAGTAAGATACTTAAAAAACACTCTAAGAGAAGATATTTTTCTTGCACGTGTAGCAGGAGTACTCTTAAACTCTCTTGCCATATATGAAATATATCCATGAATATCTTGAAGAGTAATTTTTTTAAGTACAGAAATATCCATATCATCTATTTTAATATTCTTTATATTTTTTTCTTCAGATAATTTAAATTCTTTTTTTATATATTTTAAAAAGTTTGATATATCATAATTATATTCTTTAATAGTATTGGGAGATTTATTAAGTATAGTAATTGTATAATCTAAAAAAGAATTAAGAAATTCAGGATTTTCTTTACGATCAATCATAAATAACACCTCATATATATTTATATAATATAATTTATAATTTTAAAATACTTTTTTAAAATTATTTAAAATTTTTTGCTTTTTATTGACAAAAAAATACATATAATATATAATTTAACTATAGTTTAAATTTATAAAAATAATTGGAGGAATTTAGAATGAAGAAATTTTTTGAAAAAATTTTAATTACAGCATTGGTATTGCTAATGACTATCTTATTAACAGGATGTAACAACAAAACAACAAATACTGACATATTAGCAAATCCACCTAAAAATGAGAGTGAGAACAAAGAAACCATAAAAGGAGATACTTCAAATTTTGATATTAAGTTTTTAAAGATGGAGAATCAAAAAGCAAACAAGATTTATAGTCCACTATCAATAAAATATGCATTAAAAATGCTAGAAGAAGGCACAGAAGGTGAATCAAAGTTACAAATTTCTAATGTACTAGGAAATGAAACCTTAAAAAAATACAACTCAAATAGCAATATGGCTTTTGCCAATGCATTATTTGCAAAGGATTCATATGAAAATAAAATTAAAAATAGTTATATAAGTACATTAAAAACCAAATATAACGCTGAAGTTAAAGTTGATTCTTTCTCAAGCCCAGAAAATCTTAACTCTTGGGTAAGCAATAAAACATTAAATTTAATTAAGGACTTATTTGAAGAAGTTGACAAGAATACGGTCTTTATGTTGATAAATGCACTAGCAATAGATATGGACTGGGAAGATAAATTTATAAAAACCCGGACGCCCGGTAGAATGTTTCTATGAACACGAAAAATTTTACTGGGTAGGACCAGAAAACCCTACGGAACATAAATTTGGTGAAAACTCTCAAAAGGTTTCAGGTATGGAAATTATAGCATCTATAAATAACTATGATATAGTTAAAGAAATAGGTGAAGCAAATATAAGAGAAACCGTGAAAAACGAATTTAAAAAATGGGCAAAAAGTATAAGTGAAGAAGAGTTTAAGCAGTATTGTAATAAAGATTTAACAGATAGTAATATAGAAGAAGAAGCAAATAAATATTTAGAAACATATATTCCAGCAATAAACTCAAATTATAAGAGAGTAGATTATACCACAGATTTTTCTATATATGTAGATAATAACATCAAAGTATTTGCAAAGGATTTAAAGGAATACAATGGAACAACATTACAATATATTGGTATAATGCCAACAACAGAGGATTTAGATAACTATATTAAAAATATAGATAAAGCAGAAATAGATAATATAATAAATAAACTAAAGGATTTAAAAGTAGAAAATTTTAAATCTGGAGTAGTAACAAAAATTACAGGATATATTCCAAAATTTAAATTTGAATATGAACTAAACCTAAAAAAAGACCTACAACAATTAGGAATAACTAATATTTTTGAAGAAGGGAAAGCAAATTTAACTGGAATTTGTGATGACAAGGATACATATATAACAGACGCTGGTCACAAAGCAAATATAGAATTTACACAAGATGGTATAAAAGCAGCAGCAGCAACATGGATAGGTGGAGCAGGAGCAGGAAGCTTTTTTGACTATTTATACGATGTACCTGTAGAAGAAATCGATTTAACTTTTGATAAACCATATATGTTTTTAATAAGAGACAAAGAAGATGGAACTATTTGGTTTGTAGGAACAGTTTATGAACCACTTTTATATAATGTAGATACAACTATTGGCGAAGGACCAAAATCTAGATAAAAAAGATATTAAATAATTATATTTCAGACTGTTGACAAAGTAGTAAAAATATTACCTATTTATTATTAACCAAAATGAAGTAATAGCATTTGATATAACAGAAGAATATTGCTTAAAAAAAGAATTAGATGAACAAAATGAAAAAATAAAACTTAATAATACAGAACTAGTAACAAGTATAGAAAATATAGAAAAACTAGAAAAAGAGAAAAACCTACTTAAAATAAAAAATAAATATCACGATTTACTAGGGCAAAATCTTTCTGTATTACAACAATATTTAAATTTGCACTTTTGGGGCAAGAAAAAGTAAAAATTTGCACTTTAAGGACAATGCAAAAAGAAATAATATAATGGTATAATGTAATAATGAAAGGAGTATGCTTATGTTAGATGAAGTAAAAAATTGTGTAGATGCAAAAATTAACTTTTTTGAAGATTATTTTTCTGTTCCAGATGATTTAAAATCAGAAATGGATATGTTTATTAAAGATACACAGGCTTTAGGTGAGAAATGTAGTAGTGCTTCAGAATTTGAACAGCAATTTTCTACATCAGAATTGTTAAACCGATTTAATACGCTAGTATCAAAATGCACACCAAAAGCAAAAAAAATGACAAAAGAAGAAAAAAAACAGTCTGTAAAAATTGCTAAGGATATCTTATATGAAAACAGAGCAGAAATAGCTAAAGACACTTTAAAAGATACTGCTAATAGGATTATAAATGACAAAAGAGATGATATGTTAACGAAAAATCGTGAAAGGATGATAGAAGAAGGAACTTATGCTGATTACACAATAAGAAGAAACAAGATTAACAGTATTCGTGATTTTTTAGAAAAGATATTTAATAAGAAAAAATAATAACTGCTAGAAATAGCAGTTATTTTATTCTTCAGGTGATTCAAGGTTAGGAACAATTAAACCATTAGATACGCAATAAACAGAAAGTTTAGCTAAATTGTCATAACCTGTTTTTGCATAAATAGATGAAATATGAGATTTTAGTGTCCTTGCAGATATTCCAAGTTTATTTGTTACTTCATCTCTATCTAATAATTTGCAGTATAAAGTTAAAACTTTTAATTCAGAATCTGTTAAATTAGATAATATATTATCTTTTGACAAATTATTTTTATCATTAGGATACATAGAATATCCATCTAAAGTATTTTTTATAGTCATAATAAGCGAGTCTTTACTAATATTTTTGTATATAAAACTATCAACTCCAGCCTCTTTTGCATCATTTATAAAATTTAAATCCAAAATACCTGTCATAATAATAACTTTTACATTAGGAAATTGTTTTTTTAAAAGTTTAGAATATGCAATTCCATTTGAATTATTTTCAGTACACACATCCATTAATACTAAATCTGGATTCAATTTTTTACATAGCTCAAGAGAATCTTTAGCATTTCCAGAAGTTGCAACAACATTTAAATCATCTTGGGCACTTAATGTTTCGGAAATCATATCTCTCAACATTTGATGATCATCTATTACAATAATATTATACAAAAAAAACACCTCCTATCAACGATACATCTAGTTTATCACAAAATAGAGAAAAATAAAAGACAATATAAAAAATTGGTTAATGTTTAGTAGGTCATAAAATATGGTAGGGGCGCCCAAAG
>OLNZ01000427.1_pt1 | contig 42551 bp, 36 predicted proteins | sample 1672981 | NCBI WGS metagenome assembly OLNZ01 (sample SAMEA3136743, study PRJEB25190) | human gut metagenome | biome: human gut; feature: human-associated habitat; material: faeces | place: Austria | collected 2013 | reverse complement strand
AGGCAAACTTACATGGCTTTCTCTATACCTTTCGCATGTGCCTCACACATCATCCCTCACTTCACTGTGCAAGGGTTATAATGTGATGATGAAACGTTGGAATGCTGCCTGCCCTTCCGGTGTGCGTTTGTATACCCCGGCATCCTCAAGTACATGTGTAAATACGACTCCGATTTCTTTTTGCACAATGGAATGGATATTATCGGCGGTAATCTCGTAATTTGGAATCCAGCTTTCAGCCCAGTCAGCATGGGCAGCGATGGTTTCGTCAGCACGAAGATCTTCATGTTGTAAGATTGCCTGTTCTAAATCCGCCATTTCTTTCTTGAGACGGGCAGGAAGAACAGCAAGCCCCATTACTTCAATCAGTCCGATGTTTTCTTTTTTGATATGATGATATTCAGAATGTGGGTGGTAGAGACCCATCGGACATTCTTCAGTTGTGATGTTATTACGGAGAACCAGATCCAGCTCGAACAGATCTTCATGCATTCTCGCAATCGGAGTGATCGTGTTGTGTGGTGTACCATCTGTTTCACTGTATATATAGGCTGCTTCGTCGGTATAACTTCTCCAGGCAGATAAAATGTGGTCGGCAGCAGCAACAATGGAGTCAATGTTTTTGCCTTGTAAACGGATTACGGACATCGGCCATTTTACGGTTCCGGCATGTACATCCGGATAGTCCGGTAATGTGAATTCTGTTTCGTAAGGAGCCTTTGCCATCGCAAATACATAGCCGCCACCCTGAAAATGATCGTGGCTTAAAATGGAGCCGCCAACGATTGGAAGATCTGCATTTGAACCGGCCGTATAGTGTGGAAATAACCGTACAAAGTCTAATAATTTTGCAAAAGCGGCCTTATTGATCTTCATTGGAATATGTTGTTCATTGAAGATAATGCAATGCTCATTGTAGTATACATATGGAGAGTACTGTAAATAATAAGATTCGCCGCAAAGTGTCAATGGAATAATACGGTGGTTCTGTCTTGCAGGATGTGAGAAATGGCCGGCATATCCTTCGTTTTCCTTGCAGAGAAGGCAACTTGGATAACCGGATTTCTTTGCCTGACCGGCCTTGGCGATATCACGGGGATCCTTTTCCGGTTTTGAGAGGTTGATTGTAATATCGATTGGGCCGAATTCAGTATCGGTTATCCATTTCTCATCTTTTGCAATACGGTCGGTGCGGATATAATTGGTTGCTTTGCTGAACTGATAGTAATAATCGGTTGCTTTTTTTGGAGATACAGTGTATTTGTCAGCAAATGTCTTACGCACGACAGAAGGAGGGGGAGTTAATAATCCCATGATCTTTGTGTCGAACAGATCCTTCATTGTAATGGTATCTTCTGCCAAGATTCCGTGATCGTGTGCATAGACCATAAGATCCTCTAAGATAAGGTGTAAAGGTCTGGGAGGAACACTTTCAACCGGAGCCTCGTACGCATTCAATTCAAATAATTCCAAGAGTGAATTGGTGACAAATATCTCATCTGCGGGATCAATCAGATCATTTTGCAGACCGTAGGTTACGAGTTCGTGAATCAGGTTATTGATCATAACGGGCACCTCCTTTTAAGCATTCTCATATCCGTGTGGATGGTTACTGTGCCAATTCCAGGCAGTGGAAATGATCGTTTCCAGATCGTCAAATTGAGGTTTCCAGCCGAGAATTTCTTTTGCTTTGTCACTGGATGCGATCAAGGTAGAAGGATCACCGGCACGGCGTGGTTCTTCTTTGGCAGGGATTGGATGACCGGTTACTTTGCGGGCGGTTTCAACCACTTCTTTTACTGTAAATCCGACACCATTTCCCAAATTAAAGATGTTACTGTCATTGCCTTCGCGAAGGTATTTCATCGCAAGAATATGAGCCTGTGCAAGATCGTTTACATGAATGTAATCACGAACGCAGGTGCCGTCTTTTGTATCATAGTCGGTTCCGAAGATAGAGATAAATTCCCGTTTGCCATTCGGTACCTGCAAGATCAACGGAATCAAATGCGTTTCCGGATTATGTGCTTCTCCAATCAATCCGTTTGGATGGGCACCACAGGCATTAAAATAACGGAGGGATACAAAACGGAGATCGTGAGCATTTGCAGTCCATTTGAACATCTTCTCCATGGAAAGTTTGGTTTCGCCATAGCAGTTGGTTGGAAGAGTACGGTCTGTCTCTAAGATTGGGATTCGCTCCGGTTCGCCATAAGTAGCAGCAGTGGAAGAAAATACAATCTTATCAATACCATGTGCAACCATACTTTCCAGTAAAACTTCAGTTCCGCAGAGATTGTTATTGTAATATTTTAATGGTTTGATCATACTTTCGCCTACCTGGGAATTAGCGGCAAAATGAATGACGCCATCAATGTCTTCTTTGTCAAATACAGAATCGATAAATGCTCGATCACGGATATCTCCTTCATAGAATTTAGCTTTTGGGTGAACAGCTTTACGAAATCCCGTCTCTAAGTTGTCGACTACAACAACGTCCTCGCCTGCATCAATTAATTCATATACGGTGTGGGAACCGATATAGCCGGCGCCGCCTAATACTAAAATACTACTCATAATCTTATCCTCCTAATTTTTCTTATTATATTTGTACCGCATCGGTGCGATATATTTTGTGATGAGATATGTTTGAATCATATGGTATTCTTATAATACTTTCATGCCGCCGTATTTACGGATCTTTAATACATCACAGGCACCTTCACCAAAAAGTGTTTCCATGCCTTTTTTATATTCCGAAACCGCTTCGTTTTTGACAAATGCCTGAATGGTGCCGGCAAAACCACCGCCATGTACACGGCTGACACCGTTTTTGCCTAATAAAATGTCACTGAGTGCAAGTGCAACCGATACATTCTGGTGTTCCACATCATGGCAGGTGTAGACGTTTTGCAGATATTTATAAGAAGAATCACCGGAGTCTTTTACAGTCTGCAGGAAAGTATCAAATTGATCTGACTGTAAAGCGGCTACTTCTTTGTGTACACGTTCATTTTCATATATGAAGTGGATGGCACGAAGAGCGGCTCTATCATTGACTTGTTCACGGATGACATTGAGATTCGCAAGCACCTCTTCTTTGCTGACCTCTCCAAGTACTTCTTTGCCAAAGCAGGCAGCAGCAGCTTTCATCTCGGCTGGAATTGCTGCATAATCCGGAGTTAAGTCTGCGTGGGAACCTTTGGTATCGGTAATACAGAGACTGTAGCCATGTGCATCTAAGTCGAATTCTACGCGCTCAACCATCGGATCAGCCGGATTGGCAAAATCAATGTGAACAAGACTTCCTACGGAACATGCCATCTGATCCATTAAGCCGCATGGCTTTCCAAAATATACATTTTCTGCATATTGTCCAATGATCGCAATCTCGATTGGGGAGATTGTCATATCATTGTATAATCCGGAAATGATCGTTCCGATGATCGTTTCAAATGCAGCGGAAGAGGAAAGACCGGCTCCAATCAGCACATCACTTGTGATATATGCCTGAAAACCACCGACCTTATGACCGTGTTCAACGAATCCTGCAAGTACTCCCTTGATCAGGGAAATGGTTGTTCCTTCTTCCTCCTCTTTTCTGGTAAGATTGTCCAATGAAATGGTGATCAGATCATAACCGTCGGAGATTACTTTCACGGTCGGTTCGTCTAATGCTTTGACAATCGCAATGGCATCATTGTTGATGGAGGCTGCTAAGACCTCACCGTGTTGATGATCCGTATGATTGCCGCCAATCTCACTTCTTCCCGGTGCGGAATAGATCTCAACCCCATCCGTTCCGAAATGTTTCTCGTATGTTGTAATTGCATTGATATAACGATTGGTCTGATATGGAATTTTGGCAGTGTCTACATAAATGTCTGCTAATCGGTCTGCAAAAATCCCGTTTTGTAATTGTTCTTTTAATACATCGGTTTGTAACATGATTGTCCTCCTTTAACAAGTTCATAATATTAAATGTATCGATCCGGTTTCGTTTCGTGTGTTATATTGTTATAGATATCATAAAATATATATAGTAAATAGTCAATGATTATTTAGTAAAACTTTTACTATTGAAATTTACTTGTAAACACATAAAATGTTGTGGACAAAAAAGTTTGATATGATAGTGCTAAAACAACACAGAGTAAATATTTACTGACAAGATTTACCGGTGAGGAATCGCATGGTATGGTATGGAACGGATGAAAAATATGTTGCGCAAATCTGAGTATAGAATGTATAATTGAGATAACTATATTGTTGTTGGGAGAAAAGAGAAAACGTGGACAAGAAAGCGATAGAAATGATAGCTGGATAAAAGGCGGACTGAAAAATTTGTTTTTTATCCGGTTTTTTTGATGGGAAAAGAGGAGTAAAATAATGTCAAAAGATGAATATTTAATTACAGATGCACCACTTAAAGCACTGACTGTTTTTGCAATGCCTATGATTCTGGGCAGCTTTTTTCAACAGGTATATAATATGGCGGATTCGATTATTGTTGGTCAGTTTGTTGGATCCTCTGCACTTGCAGCGGTTGGTGCATGTGCCGCACTTACCAATGTTTTCATTTGTGTAGCATTGGGTGCCGGTGTAGGTGCCGGTGTGCTTGTGAGCCGTTATTTTGGAGCCAGAGATTATAGCAAAATGAAAACAATTGTATCCACATCCTTGATCAGTTTTCTGATTCTAAGCATATTTCTGGGTGTCTTTGGCTTTTGTTTTTCCCATTCAATGATGAGTCTGTTACAGACACCTGCTGATATACTGGAGGAAGCAGTACTGTATCTTCGTGTTTATTTTGTGGGATTTCCGTTTCTGTTTATGTACAACATCCTTTCAACGATGTTCACCTCGATTGGTGAATCAAAGATTCCGTTGGGGCTTTTGATATTTTCTTCTGTTTTAAATATATTTATGGATCTTTGGATGGTGGCGGGTCTTGGCCTCGGTGTGTTCGGAGCAGCGCTTGCAACGCTTATTGCACAGGGAATATCTGCAGTGTTTTCACTTTTGATTTTCCTTAGCCGGATGCGTCGGTATAAAAGTTGCTTTAACTGGTTTGACAGGTGGGAACTGCATTCCATGCTTCGAATTGCGATACCTTCGGTTCTTCAGCAGTCAACAGTGTCGATTGGCATGATGATCGTACAGGCAGTTGTCAATCCTTTTGGCACACAGGCACTCGCAGGATATGCGGCAACGATGCGGGTAGAGAATGTTTTTTCATTAATATTTGTCTCCATTGGAAATGCCGTTTCACCGTATGTTTCCCAGAACCTTGGTGCAAAGAAGATTGAACGTATCAAGAAAGGGTATCATGCTGCGCTGGTGTTAGATCTATGTTTTGCTGTTCTTGCCTTCATAGTCATTGAAACGTTGCACACTCGGATCTCCTCGCTGTTTCTGGGAAAAGATGGAACGGCCTTGGCATATCAGGTGTCAGGGGATTATATGAGATGGTTAGGATACTTTTTCATTTTCATGGGTATCAAGATGGCAACCGATGGAGTCCTTCGTGGACTTGGAATCATGCGGCCGTTTCTCATTGCAAACATGGTAAACCTTGCAATCCGACTGGCAGTTGCTTTGATCTTTGCACCTCGTTTTGGTATTGCATTTGTCTGGCTTGCTGTACCGGCCGGATGGCTTGCAAATTTTCTGATCTCTTATGTGGCACTTAGAAAATCATGGCCGGTTGATAGAGTTCACGAAACTTGATAACGGAAATATCAATTGTGATTTTGCTTGTGTTCGCCATGAAATCGAGTGTATAATGCAAGTATCATAGTTTGCTTACGGGATGATGAAGCCGGTTATATGAAAACAGAATTACGGAGGACATATCAAATGCAGAAACAACAAGTATATAATCCATATTTGCCTTTACATGAATATATTCCGGATGGAGAGCCGCATGTATTCGGAGATCGCGTATATATCTACGGTTCCCATGACAGAGAAGGTGGGTATACCTTTTGTATGGAAGACTATGTGACTTATTCGGCACCGGTAGATGATCTGTCAGATTGGAGATATGAAGGAGTTATATACAAGGCATCACAGGATCCGTATTATCCCAATCTACCATATATGTTTGCTCCGGATGTCGTGCAGGGTAATGACGGAAAGTACTATCTCTATTATTGCATGGGCGGCGATTACGGGCAAGGCGGTTACACCAGACCGATCAGTGTAGCGGTGAGCGACAGTCCGGCCGGTCCGTTTGAATTTTTAGACTACGTCAGAAATGCAGATGGAACGTTGATGATGAGGTATATCTGTTTTGATCCGGCAGTTATTAATGACAATGGAACGATCCGTCTTTATTATGGTACGCAGTATAGTTATGAGGAAGATACGGATATTGCGGCGAATGAGGAAGTTATGCAGATTGAGACGGAGATGTTTGGACGGACAAGAGAGGAGATTCTTTCATATCCGGATAGTATTATGGGACCGGTGACATTAGTGTTAGAGGATGATATGGTGACAGTGAAAGAAGCTCCGCATCATATTATTCCGTATCGGGTGAAAGGAACCGGGTTTGAGGAACATCCTTTCTTCGAAGGTTCTTCTATGCGAAAAGTGGGTGAGAAGTATTATTTTATCTATTCTTCCTGGCTGAATCATGAATTGTGTTATGCAACGAGTGATTATCCGGATCGTGACTTTGTCTTTGGCGGAACGATCGTGTCAAATGGAGATGTCGGTTATCAGGGAAGAACGGCCGCTGACCGGGTGAATATGACGGGGACGACACATGGAAGTATTGTGGAGCTGGAAGGACAGTGGTATGTATTCTATCATCGACTGACACATAAGTCGGATTACAGCAGACAGTCCTGTGCAGAGAAGATTGCTATCAGAGAGGATGGCAGTATTCCACAGGTAGAGATTACAAGCTGTGGATTGAATGATGGACCTCTTCGGGCAGAGGGAACCTATCCGGCAGTGATCTGCTGTAACTTAACGAATGGACATATGCCAACCGGTTCTAATAGTATTTATACGATGCTGTTTCCAAATGTTACTCATCATGAGGATGAAAGGTTCCTTGCAGAGATTGAGAATGGAACAACAATCGGATACAAATACTTTGATTTCAAGGGGGTAACGCAGGTGGGAATTACCATTCGGAAAGAGACAGAACACAACCGGGTTGTATATGAGGGTCCGGTGCGTCTGGATGAGCGTTGTGATGAGGAAGCAGCGCGTTGTCAGGAGAAAACGTCCTGCGGACGGCATATTCCGGCCGCCATTGAGGTATATGTAGAAGATCAGAGCGTTCCGGTGGGGCGGCTTGCATTAGAAGACAAGTTGAAAGAAGGATGGTCGCAGATTTTCGTACCGGTTGCAATCCCGGATGGAACACATCCGCTTTATCTGGTATATCGGGGCAGTGACCGGATTCAGATGAAAGAGTTGTCTTTTCGGTAGAATGATGAAGACAATGTGGCAGGTAGTTCTTACAGGTCAAAAAGCGTGCGGGTGTGCCGGAATTGTATATAGATGAGAGGAACAGGAAGAAACATGGATGAGAGATTAAAACAACAGTTAGATTTTGCGTTAGAGATTGATAAGGAGAAGAATATTTTCCGACAGACGCATCTTTCCGGACATGGCAGAAATGAAAATGATGCAGAACATGCCTGGCATATGGCGATCATGGCATATATATTGAAAGAATATTCCAATGAACCGATTGATATTGCAAGGGTTATGTTGATGTGTCTGATTCATGATATTGTAGAGATTGATGCAGGAGATACTTATGCATACGATGCCGAGAATCTGAAAACGCAGAAAGCAAGGGAAGATGTAGCAAAGGATAGAATCTTTTCGTTGCTGCCGAAGGAGCAGAAAGAAGAATTGATTCAGTTATTTGATGAGTTTGAAGCATTTCAGACTGCAGAATCGAAGTTTGCTCATGCGATGGATAATCTGCAGCCATTGATGCTGAATAACAGCAATGGTGGCGGTGATTGGAAAGAACATGATGTTTCCGCAGCACAGGTGTATGGAAGACAAGAGAAGACACGTCTTGGTTCTGAGAAGTTGTTCGAAGTGATTGATCAGGTTCTTCAGGATAACATACGCAAGGGAACGATCAAAGAATAAGCAGATATAGGAGAAAGCATATGGCAACCATTAAGGATATTGCTGCTAAAGCAGGTGTGTCACCGGCAGCTGTTTCCAGAATATTGAACAAAGATATTACGTTGTCGGTATCGGAGGATACGAGAAAGCGTGTGTTAGCAGCAGCGGAGCAATTACATTATCATAAGAATCGCACTGTGAATAAGAAGAATTTCCGGTTAGGCATTGTGCAATGGTTCTCTGCGGAACAAGAGATGCAGGATAGTTATTATCTGTTGATCCGGAAAGGAATTGAGGATTTTTGTAAGCAGAATTCGGTATCGATTGTCCAGACATTTAAGAGCGATACGGATTATATCGAGAAGCTTAAGAATGTGGACGGTTTAGTCTGTATTGGGAAGTTTAGTGGGACGGAGGTTCGCCGGTTTATTGCAATTTGTAAGAATACCATTTTTTTAGACATGACGGTTGATAACTATGAGATTACGACTGTTACGATGGATTTTCGTCAGGCTGTTACGATGGCATTAGATTATCTGGTAGAATTAGGACATGAGAGGATTGCGTTCTTAGGAGGAAAGGAATATGCAGAACATGAGCGGATACGGGATGAACGACGACATGCCTTTGCTTCCTATATGAGAAAACATAAGCTGGAATATAAGACATTTCTTCGGGAGGGTGAATTTAATACGGCTTCGGGATATCAGATGATGAAGGATCTGCTGTGTGCAGAACAGTTGCCGACTGCTGTATTTGCGGCGAGTGATGCAATTGCTTTTGGAGCAATGAAGGCAATTCAGGAGCAAGGGTTATCCATTCCAGAGGATATCTCCGTAATTGGATTTAATGATACGGAGATGGGGGCTTATACGTCTCCGGCATTAACGACCATCCATGCACCGGCATACGATATGGGGCAGCACGGGGCGAATCTTTCGTATGTGGCATCGAACTTAAGTATTACAACACCGTTGAAGGTTAAGATTCCATGCTATCTTGTAAAAAGGGAGTCTTGTTGTGCATGTAGGAAGTAAGACCTGTGTTTGTGGTATTTTTAGGGAAGTTTTATTGGAATCCGGGAAAATATGTGAAAACTGCATAAAGAAAAAAATACAATCCGAAAGGATTGTATTTTTTTGAAGAAAAGCATGACAATGGAAGAAATTAGTAGTACACTATTGCAGTTGATATATAAGATATAAGAGGAAAGAGGCGTTAGAATTTGAAGTATATGAAACAATTCTGTTTAATTATGTTCATTTCATTCTTAGGAGAAGTATTACATCATTATCTGCCGTTGCCGATTCCGGCAAGCATTTATGGTTTGGTGATTTTGTTTGCCGGTCTGATGACCGGTGTGGTAAAGCTATCCCATGTGGAGGAGACAGGAAGATTCTTAATTGAGATCATGCCATTAATGTTCATCCCGGCAGCAGTTGGTTTGTTGGAGAGCTGGGGAATCTTAGCACCAATCTGGATTCCAATCATTGGGATCACCCTGATCACAACGGTAATTGTGATGATTGTATCCGGTAAAATCACCCAGTTTGTGATCCGTTTAGAGAATCGGGAAGAAAAATCATTTGGTGCAAAAGGGGTGGAAGCCAATGAATGATCTGTTTGTAGAATCCGTATTTTTTGGTGTGGTATTAAGTCTGGTTGCCTATGAGGCAGGTGTTCAGCTTAAGAAGCGGATCAATTTTATATTATTTAACCCATTATTGCTTGCGATTGCCATTACGATTGTGATATTATTGGCATGTCATGTGGATTATGATACATACTATGAAGGTGCAAAATATTTAAGTTATCTGCTGACACCGGCAACGGTTTGTCTGGCAATCCCATTATATCAGCAGATGGAATTGTTGAAGGGAAACTGGAAGGCAATTGTAGTTGGTATCTGTACCGGTGTGTTGACCAGTCTGACCAGTGTTCTGGTATTTTCCCTGGTAGCGGGATTGAATCATAAGCAGTATGTGACAATGTTGCCGAAGTCCATTACCACAGCAATCGGCATGGGTGTATCAGAAGAGTTAGGCGGTTATGTGACAATTACAGTTGCGGTCATTGTAATAACAGGGTTATTTGGCAATATGATCGCAGATACAATCTGTAAGGTGTTCCGGATTGAAGAACCGATTGCAAAGGGAATTGCCATTGGAAGCTCCGCTCATGCCATGGGAACCTCGAAGGCAATGGAGATGGGTGAGATTGAAGGAGCAATGAGCAGTCTTTCGATTGCGGTAGCAGGCTTGCTGACCGTGGTGGGAGCCTCCGTGTTTGCTAGCTTTATATAGAATATCTTACGAGATCATACCTCTATATCAAGAGTGATTTCTTAAGATGGATTACAGAGAATCAGGGTTGATCATAGGAGGATATTTACGTGAGTACAAAATATGTATTTTTGGATATTGACGGAACATTAGTAGGTGCAGACGGCAGAGTTCCGGACAGCACGATGAAAGCAATCATACAGGCGAGAAAAAATGGACATAAGATATTTATATGTTCGGGTCGATGCCGTTGTGAAATGCATGAGAATATACTTTGTGTTCCATTGGACGGGATTGTGGGATCGGCAGGAGCCTACGTTGAGATTGATGGAAAGGTAGTTTTTCATCGTGCCATGACAGAAGAGATGAATGTACGGTTGTTGGATTATTTTCTTACAAGAGGTATGGCAATCCTGTTAGAAACGAATAGAGAGCTGTATGGCAACGATGTGGCAATCCGCTATATGCAGGAAAATGCAGATTATTGTGAGGCAAATGGATTGCCATATGATAAGCTGTTATATGATCTGGTGCAGCCGCTTGCAGATGTGAGGGAGCCTGCAAAGCTGGCAGTGAATAAGCTGATCTATATTACGAAGAAGTATGATCCGGAAGAGGTGCGCCGGGATCTTGGCAAGGAGTTCACGGTGGTAGACAGTGCGATCGATATGCCCGGTAACAGCGGTGAGGTATCGGAAATCGGAATGCACAAAGGTGTTGGGATTGAGACAGCTATCCGATATTATGGAGCAGATATGGCAGATACGATCGGCATTGGTGATGGCGAGAATGACATGGGTATGCTTCGGGCATGTGCAGTCGGAATTGCCATGGGTAACGCAAATCCGATTCTCAAAGAGATTGCCGATTATGAGACGAGTGCAGTTGATGAGGATGGAATTAAGAATGCGTTTATGCATTATGGTTTGATATAGGAGAAAAATATATGGCATATGTGTACTTTGCAAGACATGGGCAGACCGTGTGGAATGTAGAGAATAAAATCTGCGGGGCAACCGATATTGAACTGACGGAGTTAGGACATCAGCAGGCAATCGAACTTGGTGAGAAGATCGTGGCAAAGGGAATTACATTTGATGAGATCCTGTATTCGCCGCTTGTACGGGCGGCGGAGACGGCAAGACATGTATCGGAGATCACCGGTGTTCCAATGCGGGAAGAGCCAAGGCTGAAGGAACAGAACTTTGGTAAATATGAGTCTACCCCACGGCATGGAGAGGAATTCGAGATTGCCAAGACGCATTTCATTGATCACTATGAGGGCGGCGAATCTATGTTACAGATGGCACAGCGGATTTATAATCTGTTAGATGAGGTTATGGCGGCAGATAAGACATACCTGCTAGTGGCGCATAACGGAATCTCCCGTTTTGTAGAGTCATATTTTCATGACATGACAAATGAGGATTTTGCTGCATTCGGTATCCGGAATTGTGAGATCCGGAAGTATGAAAGATAGAAGTTAGTAAAAGGAGCAACACCTGACCCACGTTTTTGGGTTGGGACGTTGTTCCTTTTTTAGATATTGGAAAGGGCTACAATGAATGTGAAGAATCAGATGGAATCTGCCAGGATAATTTTCATGGATATACAGCCCGGAGTGTGGTACAATGAGAGAAAACATTCGTGGTTGCTCCATAGATATAGGAAAAGTGGAATAACCCGGATATATGTCAAAAAGGAAAGGGGATATTTATGAAGTCAATTAAGATGAAACTAATCGTGTCTATATTGACCTGTTCATTGTTGACAGCAGTTCTGATCGGAGTTCTTGCAATCTCGGATTCAATGAAGACAGCAGGGAATGATGCGGTAGCCAAGATGCAACTGACAGGGATGAAGAAAGCAGGAGAGATCAACTCGGTGATTCAGAAGATCGAACAGTCGGTAGATACAATGAGCGAAGTTGCAATGAGTGGTTTTGATTATGAGAAGTTTGTGAAGAGCAAGGAATATGCTGACAGCTATACGGACAAGGTGGAGAAGACGGTATTGAATTTTGCCAATCACACCAATGGAGCGGTGACAGTGTATCTTCGGTATAATCCGAAGTATTCCAATCCGACTTCCGGTATATTTGCACAGCGGTCATCGCTTGACAGTGATCTGGAATGTCTGACACCGACTGATTTTTCTATGTATGAAGAAGGGGATATGGAGCATGTGGGATGGTATTATCTTCCGGTTCAGGCAGGGAAAGCAATCTGGATGTCTCCATACATGAATGAGAATGTTAATATCTACATGATTTCTTATGTGGTACCACTCTTTGCGGAAGACGGAACTTCGATCGGTGTGATCGGCATGGATATTGATTTTTCACAGATTACAGATCTGGTAGACGAGACAAAGATCTATCAGTCAGGATATGCATTTCTGATGGATGCGGATGGAGCGATCACTTATCATAAGCAGGCAGATAATGGAACTATGATCACGGATATGGATCCATCACTTGCTAAGGCTACAGAGATCATAACGGATGATGACAAGCAGGGAATAGCAATGCAGTATTCTTATCAGGGAACGAAGAAGCAGTTGCTATACAATAATTTGGATAATGGAATGAAGTTTGTTCTGACTGCACCGGAGGATGAGATATACGGAGAGGCTTACAGCCTGGTTCGGATGATACTGGCTGCAATGCTGATAGCCGTTGTGATCGCAACGGTAATTGGAACTATTATGGGTACCAGGATGGCAACCCCAATCCGGCAGTTGACTGCTATCATTGATCAGACAGCGCAGTTGGATTTCAGCCCGACTGAGAACGGAGGCAAGCTTCGCAGGCAAAAGGATGAGATTGGTGTTATGGCGAAGCAGATCCACAAGATGCGTAAGACGTTATGCGGTCTGATGGAAGACCTTCAGCAGACGCAACAGGTATTGGAAGAGAATACGGAAGACCTGAATCAGCTTATGAAGCAGAATAGCGATTTTGCGGAGGATAATTCGGCGGTAACACAGGAGCTGGCTGCGGGAATGCAGGAGACGAACTCGAATACAGAACGGATTGTGGAGAATGTAGAGATCATGAAGCAAAGCTCTGACAGTATTCATCAATTAGCGGTGGATGGAGAGAATAATTCGGGACAGATCCAGGCAAGAGCAGAAGAGATGGAACGGGTTAGCATGGAATCCCGCAATAAGACAGATCAGATGTATGCGGTAATGAAAGAGAAGAGTGAGGAAGCCATGGAACAGTCGAAGGCTGTACAGAAGATTAATGTATTGACGGATAATATCAAGGATATCTCTTCCCAAACGAATCTGTTGGCACTCAATGCGAATATAGAAGCGGCAAGAGCAGGTGAAGCAGGAAGAGGTTTTGCAGTAGTAGCTTCCGAGATCGGAACGCTTGCGTCCCAGACGTTAGACACGGTTTCCACCATTGATTCCATTGTGCATGAAGTAAATGGAGCAGTGACGAATATGACAGAGTGTCTGACAACCATTATGGAGTTTCTTGGTAACACTGTTCTTGATGACTATAATAATTTTGCAAAGATGGGGGAGCAGTATCGTATGGATGCAGACGCTTTTCAACATGTTATGCAGGAGACTGAAACGGCAGTTGTTGATCTGCAGCAGCATATTGATCAGATCAGTAATACAGTTGCGGATATTAATTATATGGTGGAGCAGTCTACAGCCGGAATCAGTGGTATTGCAGAAAAGTCCGGTAGCACGCAGAGTCTGGTTATGGATGGGTATGATAAGCTTCAGGAATGTAACAAGTCCGTCAATGTGATCAAAGATTTTGTGGCACAGTTTAATCTTAACAGGTAAGGTTTTTACTTGCATTTGGCGTGTATTTATGCTAGTATCAGACTAACTGTGAAAGTGACAGAGTCGTCCCAGAGTTGTTATGACTCTGGGATTTTTCATGAGGATTGCAATATACGAGATATGAGTAGTAGATAACTGGTCATTTGTTTCGTATAGAATAGATGACAGGAGGTATATTATGCAGATAACGGATGAGACAATTGAGTATGTAGGAATTCTTGCTAAGCTGGAATTGTCCGATGAAGAGAAGGAACAGGCTAAGAATGATATGTCCAATATGTTGGAGTATGTCGGTAAGTTAAATGAGTTAGACACAGATGGTGTAGAACCAATGAGTCATACATTTTCTGTGCACAATGTATTTCGGGAAGATGTCGTAACCAATGCGGATGACAGAGAGAATATGTTAAAGAATGCACCGGAGCAGAAGGATGGAGCGTACAAGGTGCCTAAGACATTTGACTAAGACAGGAAGGAGAACAACATGGATTTGAGTATGACTGCCGTAGAACTCGGCAAGAAGATACGGAACAAAGAGATATCGGTTGTGGAAGCAACAACGGCATATCTTGATAGTTTGGAAGCAAAGGATAAGGATATCAATGCATTTGTAACGATCGACCGCGAGGGTGCATTGGCAAGAGCAGAAGAAGTACAGAAGTTGATCGACGATGGAACACTGACCGGACCATTAGCCGGAGTTCCGGTTGCCATTAAGGATAATATGTGTATCAATGGTATGTTGACAACCTGTTCTTCTAAGATATTGAGTAATTTTGTACCAACATTTACCGCAACCGCAGTAGAGAAGTTAGAGGCAGCAGGAGCAGTGATCGTTGGTAAGACGAATATGGATGAATTTGCAATGGGTTCCACAACGGAGACTTCTTATTATGGAGAGACTAAGAATCCATGGGATCTTGCAAGAGTACCGGGTGGTTCTTCCGGTGGTTCTGCAGCAGCAGTTGCGGCAGAGGAAGTTCCGTATGCATTAGGTTCCGATACCGGTGGAAGTATCCGCCAGCCGGCAGGGTTCTGTGGCGTAACAGGTATTAAGCCAACATATGGACGTGTATCCCGTTATGGATTGATCGCATATGGTTCTTCTTTGGATCAGATCGGACCGCTTGCGAAGAATGTAACGGACTGTGCGACCATCTTAGAAGCAATCTGTGGTAAGGATGATAAGGATTCTACTTCTGTTAAAGAAGCAGGAGATGACTTCACAAGTGCATTGGTCGATGATGTAAAGGGTATGAAGATTGGTATTCCAAAGGATTATCTTGGGGAAGGATTAGACACAGAAGTAAAAGATGCTGTATTAGCAGCAGCGAAGGCATTAGAGGCTAAGGGTGCCATTGTAGAAGAATTTGATCTGAGTCTGGTTGAATATGCAATTCCGGCATATTACATTATCGCATCGGCAGAAGCAAGCTCGAACTTAGAGCGCTTCGATGGTGTGAAGTATGGTTATCGTACTAAGAAATACACAGATCTTCATAACATGTATAAGAAGACACGTTCCGAAGGATTTGGACCAGAGGTAAAGCGTAGAATTATGCTCGGTTCCTTTGTACTTTCTTCCGGTTATTATGATGCATATTACATGAAAGCACTTCGTACAAAGGCATTGATCAAGGGTGCATTTGATAAGGCATTTGAAAAGTATGACGTCATCTTAGGACCGGTTGCGCCGACAACAGCACTTAAGATGGGTGAGTCGTTAAGCGATCCGATTAAGATGTATTTGGGAGATATCTATACTGTATCTGTGAACTTAGCAGGACTTCCGGGCATTTCCCTTCCTTGTGGACAGGACAGCAACGGACTTCCAATCGGTTTACAGCTTTTGGGTAAGCATTTTGACGAGAAGAGTATTATTCGGGCTGCATACGCATTTGAGCAGACGAGAGAATATCAAAGACCTGCATTTGCAGTAGAAAGGGAGGCTTAGACATGAGTAAAGCATATGAGACAGTCATTGGTTTAGAGGTGCATGTAGAATTAGCCACCAAGACGAAGATTTTCTGCGGATGCTCGACTGCATTTGGTGGAGCACCGAATACACATACATGTCCGGTATGTACCGGTATGCCGGGTTCCCTTCCGGTATTGAATAAGGAAGTTGTGAATAAGGCAATTGCAGTTGGTCTTGCAACCAATTGTACGATTACACAGAATTGTAAGTTTGACCGTAAAAATTATTTCTATCCGGATAATCCACAGAATTACCAGATCTCGCAGTTGTATTATCCAATCTGCCGGAATGGTAAAGTGGAGATTGAGGTAGAAGGTAAGAAGAAATGGATTGGTATTCATGAGATTCATATGGAGGAGGATGCCGGTAAGCTGGTGCATGATCCATATACAGATAGTTCTTTGGTAGATTATAACCGTTCCGGTGTGCCTTTGATTGAGATTGTATCGGAACCGGATATGCGTTCTGCGGAAGAAGTAATTGCGTATTTAGATAAGCTCCGTATGACGATTCAGTATCTTGGCGCATCTGATTGTAAGTTGAATGAAGGTTCCATGCGTGCGGATGTGAATCTTTCTATCCGCGAGGTAGGAGCAGAGGAGTTTGGTACCAGAACCGAGATGAAGAACCTGAATTCCTTTAAAGCAATTGCCAGAGCAATTGAGAATGAAAGAGAGAGACAGATCGATCTGTTAGAGTCTGGTGAGAAGGTTATTCAGGAGACCAGAAGATGGGATGATGCAAAGGAATATTCTTATGCAATGCGTTCCAAAGAGGATGCACAGGATTATCGTTATTTCCCGGATCCGGACCTTGTTCCGATCCTTATCAGTGATGCATGGTTAGACGAGATCCGTGCAAAACAGCCGGAGTTCCGCGAGGAGAAGAAGGCAAGATATCAGGAAGAATATGGTCTGCCAGAGTATGATGCAGACATCTTAACCGGTACGAAGAAGTTAGCAGATATCTTTGAAGAGACGGTTGCATTAGGAGCCAATCCGAAGAAAGTTTCCAACTGGCTGATGGTAGAGACGATGCGTCTGTTGAAGGAACATGAGATGGACGCAGAGGATATTACATTCTCCGCAGAGAACCTTGCAAAATTGATTAAGTTAGTAGATTCCCAGGCAATCAATTCGAGTGTTGCCAAGGAAGTATTTGAGATCATTTTCGAGAAAGATATTGATCCGGACAAATATGTGGAAGAGAAAGGACTTAAGACCGTCAATGATGAAGGCGCACTTCGTGCAACAGTTGAGAAGGTCATTGCAGATAATCCACAATCGGTAGAAGACTATCGTAACGGTAAGGAGAAGGCAATCGGATTCTTAGTCGGACAGACAATGAAGGCTATGAAGGGGAAAGCCAATCCGGGTATGGTGAATCAGATTCTCAAAGAACTCCTGTAGACTTATACCCTTGCACAGCGTAAGTGACGGACGCGTGAAACATCTAGGTTATGAATCGGTTGTTTCGGATATAACATATCAACGCAGGCACGCTCTCGCTACTCATCACTCGCAGCGGTACTAGGCTCGAAAACACCTCGCCGAGTACCGGCGGTTCTGAAGTACCTGCTTATGATAGATGTTATATCCTTGCAACCGATATTTACGTTATTGTGTTTCGCGCTGTTTGTATCGGAATCTACTACGCTGTGCTTATCGCCACACCCGAAGCCGTTCAGACATTAACTGGCTCCGGAATTTTAACTGCGGTTTATATTTACGTTCTAACAGTTTAAATAAAAAGATGGATAATTTCTTATTGGCTATAAGAGATATTAGCCATAAATATATTGTAGTAGAATGATGTATTAATTAGAATTATTCAAAGCGGATATGAATGAAGAACACTCACCTATAATTGGTCGTGTACTTATAATTCATATCCGCTTTTGTTGTATAACACACCAAATAACATGGCATTCTTATGTATCAATCAGGAACTGCTTCACATCATGATCAACTATGTTGATAAGTTGTTTTTTGAATATATTATAATATCAGTTCCTATATTTTGCCGGTACAGTAGATTGCTCGCACCAACGCCCGAACGGCTTCGGGCGTGGCGATAAGCACAGCCAGTAAGGATAATTATGCGGTACACAGCGCATGTACATAAAGAGTAGATCCCGGCAGGGGTGGTCTGTCATGCTTGCAAGCAGGTACGTGGAGCACGCCAGCACTTTACGACGTAGTAATAAGCAGAACGAACCAAAAGAGGATATGGATTAAGAATGTATTCGTATAACGCATATATACATTCAAGAATCCATATCCTCTTTTACGTGAGCTCACTTATTATAAGGAGTATTAGTGTCTGCTGCGTGCGAGCCCGTAACGCAAGTGTGCCTGCGGCAACATGACACCACCCAAAGCCGGGCTCATATACTCCTGACATGCGCGTCCGTCCTCACTTACGCTGTGCAAGGGTAAAAAATTGAAAGAAAATCTTCATTTCTTCGAAAGAATTTCTTAAGAATCATATGCTACAATCAATATATGCAAGATATTAAACAGTGCAAAAAAGATATAAGTGTATGTCAGGAGGAATGTATATGGGGAGAAAACGAGGGTTGTTTCTGATTATTGGAATGTGTGTGTGGATGGGTTCGGTGTCGGGGTGCGTACCGGCACCAGACGAGGTTCGGAATGAAGTCGGATTATATGCGGAATTAGAAGGAAAAGGCCCCGACACTACCAATCTGCAATATGAATCTTTGACAGAACTTCGGAAAGAATGTGAGCAGTTACAGGGCAGGCAATGTTACCAATTTGTTCTGCCGGATCAGATTCTATTGCCGGAACAGGATATGGATAGCTTTCAGATGGGACATTATTATGACTTTGAACAGGATAAGGAGAAAGTACAGGATGTTGTATGGACGGAATATGATAAGATTCCGGATACAAAAAAGATACTTTATGAGAAGTTAGAAGGGTATGAGAATCTTACAAGTATATATATTGCATGGAATTCGGCTCAGGATAAGCTGGCAGATCAAAACAATTTTCAAAAGAGTGGTATCGTACAAGACAAGGCTGGAGAGTGTCTATGGGTATCGGATAAGGGGTATTTCACACATGCATATGATGACGGACAAACGGGTATAGATGATATCTATACTAGCAAAGATAAGGTGGAATTGGTTGTCTGGCCAGAGAGGGAGCAGATTCCGGATACAAAATATATGTTACAGGATGGGGAACAGTCTTTATCGGATGCAGTTTCCTATACAGAGCAGACGGTTAATGATCAGATGACGGCAATTATGGGAGATGTGTTTACCTATAAAGTAGGCTGGCTTTGTGTAGTAAATAAAGGGGACGGAACCTATTACATCAATATGTTGTTGCAACTAAGATATAAGGGAGCGGGATTTGATATTATGAGTAATTATCATCCCGGAAAATATGAGATTGTCAAGAAACATCAATATCTGTATGGAGGAACAGATATCAGGACGGTAATGGAACAGTGCAATAAGCTGAACGACTATTATTGTGACAACATTGCCATTCCGGAAGAGGTAGAGCCAGTTACTTCTTATATATCGCTTGCTTCTGCCATGAATCTGATGGCAGAAAAGATAACAGATAAGCAGGAGATACAACTGGATGATGTCAGACTATGTTATACCTATCGGCAGAAAGATGCAATGAATTTGGAAACAGGGGAGCGGAAATATGACTGGCGGATGGGAATGGATGCACTGGCGGATGAGACCAGAGAGGCAAGACCAACCTGGCTGTTTGCCGTGACCTTAGATCCTTATCGAAAGCTGGAATCAGTAAATGTGAAATGTGATGCTAACGTGTTTATAAGAAGTTTCATTGTTTTAATTGATGCGGCGGATGGTAATTATCAATATTATGATGCTAACTATTGGGAAGATGATACCGGGCTGTATGATGATGTAGAGTAAGAAATTCATAAAGAAATGGGGTGAGAAAATGGGTAAGGGAAAAGAAAAAACATCCTTTTCGTTCAAAGGTATCTGGCGTTATCTGCTACGGAGACAGACAATAGGAATGATTTTTTTTATGGCGTGTTTTTTTTCATTAAAGGAATCTCAGATATTTGTTGATCGAGATCAGAGTCTTCTATATGATGTGCTGATCCGGGGCAGGACAGAATGGGGAGAGTCGGGAATCTTTTCCACGGCAGTATATCAGATGGCTTCCATCACTAATATGAATGCATGGCTGGTCATGTTTCTGCCGTTTTTGCTGGCATATCCATATGTTATAACAGTTTGTGATGATTACCAGTCACATTTTATAAGGAGCACAATGATCCGAAAAGGATTTTTCCCGTATGTGAGAGATTGTTACTGGTATGGAATTATAAGTATGACTGTTATTGGGAGTATTTCATTGATCCTATATACACTGTTTTGTGTGATTACATGTGATCCATTATCGGCACTTAATGCAGAAAACCAGCAGATGTTATATCGCGTGATATGTGGAAAGGCGGCATTAAGAGTGGGAAGGTCATCAGGCATGTACTATGTGTTACCAGTGCTTACAGGATATATTCGTATGCTATGTGCATTTCTGATTTCCGGATTATTATCGGTGCTTGGAATGGCATGGTCTAAGAATAAGTATTTTTCCCTTTGTATGCCATGCCTGGTCTATTATCTGTTGATACGGACATCTGAGACTTTGGTAGACAATGGTGTGGAGATCGGGCAATACATTTCCCCTATGCAATTGGTACAAAACGAGATTCCAATATGGTTGTTACTACTTGTTACAGCCGGGATTGTGATTGTGGTTGAGAGAATATTTATCTGGATGATGGGAAGGGAGGTTGACCGGGGTGCGTGTTAAGAAGAAAAGGATATTGCGGATTGGTAATCTGATGCGGCTTAACTGGGCGGAGTTTTTCAAGAGCCCAAAGTTGTTTTTTCTGGTATTTACCTATATCTGTATTGCGGAGCGTTGCTTTTTTCCGATGCTTCAATTATCAAAGGAAATTGATGAGTATATGAATATTTATGAACCATTTATCAATTTCTGTAACAGTGATGTGGAATCCATTCTGATTCCGATTGTATTTCTTGTGTTATTTTGCGATTTCCCAAAAGCAAATTCACATTATACATTTACCTTAGTGCGGTGTGGAAGAAGAAACTGGCTGTTTGCGAATGTGTTGTTTGCCGGTTGTGCGTCTTTTCTTTATCTTGGCGGCGTGTTTCTGGTATCGGTACTGGTATGCCAGAGCCGTTGTTTTGTATTGAATGGATGGAGTATGTATACCAGAAAAATGCGGTTTTATTATCAGACCCAACTTTATGCGGCGGGTGAGGATAAGGTGATCCCACCGGGACTGTATATGCATTATCGGCCGCTACAGGCATTTGGCATCACAATCTTGTTAAATGTGTTGTTGGCCATGTTTATGGCATGTATCTGTCTGCTGTGTAATGTGCTGCAGAAGAAGGATTGGGGGATGATGATCAATGTATTATTGCTGATCGCTGGCTGGGTGACCAATCTGTTCAAGGTAAATGGAATGTGGGCGTTACCATATGGCAACAGCAAGATTGGGTGGCATAACCGGTTCATGTTGAAGGAAAAAGTGATCAGTGACGGATATTCTATTGCGTATTTTGTGATCCTGACACTGATCTTATATATCATACTGTTTCGTATGATTCGCAAGACACCAATCTATGTATCGGATAATCTGTAGGAGGGAAAAACATGGAAGAAGTATATGCGGTAGAATTACATGAGGTGGGACTGACAATTGGAAAGCAGGAGTTGTTAAAGGATATTTCTGTGAATTTTAACTACGGTAAAATTTATGGCATTATTGGTAGAAATGGTTCCGGGAAGACGTTATTGTTCAAATGTATTTCAGGATTTATTCTGCCAACACATGGAGACGTTCATGTGATTGGTGAGCAGGTTGGAAAGGATATAGATTTCTCCGGACATATGGGAGTGATTATTGAGACACCGGGATTTATTCCACATTATTCGGCATATAGGAATCTGAAGATCCTGGCTGATATTTCAGGCGGCGCGAAGAAGGAACGGATCATTGAGTGTATCCGTATGGTGGGGCTGGATGAAAAGGAGAAGAAGCCGGTAAAGAAGTATTCCCTTGGAATGCGTCAACGGCTGGGCCTGGCACAGGCGATTATGGAAGATCCACAGGTGCTGGTGTTAGACGAACCAATGAATGGCTTGGATAAACATGGTGTGGAGGATGTCAGAAAGCTTCTGCTTCAATTAAAGGAGCAGGATAAGACGATATTGATTGCCTCACATAATGCAGAGGATATCCGGTTACTGTGCGATGAGGTATATGAAATGGAGGCCGGTGTATTAACGAAGGTAAAGTGACGTGAGGAAGTGGTGGAATTCAAGCTGCTTACAGAGTGAAAAGAATATAAGAAATAGTTAGCAAAGCGCGAAGCAGTTTGCAAACTTTAAGATAAGTGATGAAATCCGAGGTGCTTACAAAGGTAAAATGCCAGGAGGGATAAGGGATGAAGAGATATGGAATGGGAATATTAGCATGTCTGACACTGTTATTTTTAATCACAGGTTGTGGGGCAAAAGAGCAGTATGATGAGCATACGATCGTATTGGGTGTACTTTCGGGTGGTGGTCAATCGATAGAAGAATCGGTTGCCAAGTACAATCATTCCCAAGAAGAATACAAAGTAGTGATAAAAGATTATGGAATGAAGGATAATTCGCTGGATCAGATGATCATGGATATTATGACAGGCTCCACTCCGGATGTTATTATGATGAACACGCTTCCCATTGAACAATATGTGGAGAAGGGATTGTTAGAAGAACTTACCCCATATCTTAAGCAGAATGCGGATTGTGCGGTGGAAGATCTGATACCTAATGTGTATGAGACAATGAAGATAAAGGATGGTCTGTATTTTACGTCACCCGGATTTGCAGTATTTACAGTGGGTGCGGGTAAAAAGGTAACAGGTGATGTGTCCGGTTATAATATTCAGGAATTCAAGGAATTGTTAGACCAACAGGCAAAAGAGGTGCAGCCATTTTACAGTCAATATAAAGGGCATTTACTTACAACATTATGCGGGTATAGTCTTGGCGATTATATAGATTGGGAAAATGGAACCTGTTCTTTTGATGGAGAAGAATTTCGAACAATCCTGCAGATTTGTAATGAATGGGGAGATAGCGATTTGCGTGATTACGAAGAAGAGGAACCGGCACTTGTATCGTCTGGCAGAGAACTGTTTGTATTGACCGAGGCAGATTTTCAAAGTATGGAGTATAACCGGGAGATGTTTCCGGAGGAGATCAATTATGTGGGTTATCCGTGTGCAGACAGGCAGGGAGCGTATATGAAGTTCAATACCATGCTCGGCATGAATGTGAAGTCCGAGAAGAAAGAAGGAGCCTGGTCATTCATGCGTATGTTTATGACACAGGAATTTCAGAAGGATAATATATTTTGTGACTGGCCAACACGGACGGATTGTTATGAGCAGAAACTGACAGACGAGGTGGCAGATACACCAGAGTATGAACAGGATGTACCGGTATTGCGGCAGATTATAGAGAATACACATAAGAGGGATCAAACGGAAGATGCCCTTATGGATGAGATTATCTGGGATGAAGCGGAGAAGTATTTTCAGGGAGAGAAGACGTTAGATGAGACGGTCGATATTATCCAGAAGCGTTGTGAAACCTATGTAAATGAACATAGGTAGCATTTATGCAAGGAATAAAGATATGCAAATAGAAGCTATATATTTGACGTGCGTCAAATAATATTATATAATAATGTATTGATATTTGACGTGCGTCAAATAATATTAGAAAAGGAGGCAGCGGTAACGTGAAGGATATTATCAGAGAAACGCAGGATCTAACATATCTTAGATGGTCGCATATCAGAAGTTCAAGTGGAACGGCGGGAACATTTTTGAAGTCAGAATCAACTATGGACGGAAAGAAGATATATTATAAGCTTTCGAATTTTGACACCTTGAAGGGCGTGGTTGGTCATGAATGTGTCAATGAGATCATTGTAGATCGTTTGCTTACGCTGCTAGGTGTAGAACATCTTAATTATGAATTGATTCATGCTGATATTGAGATAGAGGGAAATATATATAATACGTATTTATGTGCTTCGGAGGATTTTAAACAACGTGGAGAGAGCAAGATTGCATTGGATGATTATTATAGAACGAATGCAAGGAAGGGAGAGTCACATTATGATTTTTGCGTAAGATGTGGGTGGCAAGAATATATAGAGCAGATGTTAGCGGTTGATTTTCTCATTTTGAATCGGGACAGACATGGTGCGAATATTGAGATATTGCGTAATGCGAGAAAGCATACATTAAGAATTGCCCCATTGTTTGATCATGGCTTGTCCTTATTATATTCCTGCATGTCAGACGAGACAGCGGCCGAATTTGATATATTAGAGGATAAACGATGTCAGAATTTCATCGGGGGATATTCGTGTTATGAGAATCTGGAATTCCGAAAGGGAAGACACAGTGTATTTCCGAATGAACTGAAGGCAACGGATCGGGATATACTTTTTGAAGGGCTGGATGGAATATTATCAGAGGTTTTTCTAGACCAGATATGGAATATGATTCATGAGCGATATCAGATTCTCCAGGAAAAATGGATGAAGGGATGATAATATATGAAAATTTTCGAGATCATAGATGCGGAATTAGAGTTATCAATGGGTGTGCTGTTATATTACGAGAAAGAAAAGACATGTATCATAGAGTTACAGGAATATTTAGATGAATGGACGGCACCGCTTCTATTTACAAGTTATGTCAAACAACATATATATACCATTCCGCGGGACATCAGCCGTTTGTGGGTGCAGGAACGTGTAATACCAAGTGGCAGGCAGAACATAAAAGCGATTCTGGCACATCACAATTTAAAAGAATATGATGAGATGACATTTTTGGAGATTTCAGATGGAAAATGTTCGCAGGACAGTTTGTATATTAAAAAGATTGAGAGTTTGCCGGAATATGTATTAGTCCGCACAGAGCATAATATAGAAGAATGTGTTATGTCTGAGAAACAGAGACTTTTATGCTTTTTTGTGGACGGAACCGTAAAGAAAATAGATCTTGCCGATATATGTGAGGTAGAAGGTGTTGATAAGATCATAAAAAATGACAAATTGTATCAATCCGGGAAAGTTGGAACCGGGGGATATTTTATTACATTTAATGATTCAATTGATCTCCCCTCAAGGATACTTTATGAAAGAGGAGAACGGATTCCGCTTTGCCTTGGAGACTTTACGGCATTTGTGCAGAACAATGTGATTGACACAACACAGAGCTGTAATATTTTGCAATGTTCCAGACAGAACGTTGCTTATATGGTCAGTCACCAGCAAATGATGCCGATTAAAGAGGATGTGAGGGGGAATCTGTACCTGAAGGGGGATGTAATCCGGAATCAGTGGTAATAGAATTTCTGATGCGGATATTATTGAAATAAGGCTATCGCAATCCTGCTGATTTGGGATAATGGATAGTTCATAAGTACATTATTTGTGCTGATAATAGAAGACTGCTAATTGTGTGCGATCCCGCAGATCCAGCTTCTCTAATATAGTGCTTAAGTAATTGCGGACGGTTCCTTCACTTAGATATAACTGGGAAGCGATCTCCTTGTTACTCAATCCATCGGCAACTAAGGTGATGATCTCATACTCTTTATCAGAGATCTCATAATGGGAATAATCAAAGGTATTCTTCGACTTCATAAGTTCCGGAATCTTTTCCATGATCTCGTTGCCATATACATTCTGACCGGAATAGACCGCATTTAGTGCAGGCAGGATGGTTTCATAATTCTGCTTTACAATATAACCCTTAGCACCAAGCTCAAGGGCTTTGACGATATATTCATCATCCACGAAGGTGGTGAGAAATAATACTTTAGCATCCGGGAATTCATCTAACAGACCGGATAGTGCATCTGTTCCGTTCATTTGCTGCATCTGGATATCCATTAATAGAATATCTGGGTGAAATTCCCTGTATAATGGCAATGCATTACTGCCGTCTTTGCCGATGGCGGTAACGTGGATTCCCTCGTTTGCTTCTAATATCATTTTTAAAGACATGCAGACCAATTGGTCATCGTCAATCAATACGATGTTCATTATAACCTCCCATATGTGCAAGCTATCTGTATGATATACACAATACACAACTCATGTCAAGACACATTTACCCTTGCACCGGCGAGGGAAAGAGTTATGGTACAGCCGTCTACTTTCGTTATCGTTCCGGTCAGGGTGGTGTTGTTGAATGCCACTGCGTTACTTGTTACACTGCTTTTTACGGAACCGCTACTGCTTGTTCCGGTGCCACATCCACCTAACATGGATGCTACAAATGCAGTTGTCATACCAAATACTAAAATTCGTTTATTCATTCTCATAATCGTCACTCCTTTAAAAATGTTTGTAAAACAATTTCTCTATAAGAAATTATCTTGTGTTCCGTTGGATAAGCATGAACTTTTCATAGCTTATGCGATTATAATACGGAAGAATTCTTAAAAGAAGATTGAAAAAGTATGAGAAAAATGTTACGGGATTATTTTGGGATAGAAACGAAGATGCGGAAACCATTTTCTGTACTAATATGAAGAATGCCGTGTAAAGCTTCCGCACGTTCTTTCATATTCGAGATTCCCATGCCGTTGTCACCGACATTTTCTGAGTGGAAAGAAGTTGTTCCGTTATCCTCGATCAGAAGCTGATAAAATGCGGGATGTTCCTTTACGGTTAATGTGACACGACTTGCATTGCTGTGCCGCATGATATTGTTCATGCCTTCTTTGGTGATCGCAAGAAAACAGTATTTCACATTTTTCGGAATCTGTTTGGAAATATCACATTGAAAATGTACCGGACAGAAGGTAAACGAATCCACTAATCCCTGTAATGCATTTTGCAGGTCGATGGACTCATCGTGAAGATCGTGTACGCTGTTGCGGATATTGTTCATGGCAAGATCAAGCGATTCTTTTAAAGTAGTTAAATGAGGTTTCAACGTGTCATCCTTGCAGATGGCAAGTAATGCACCGACCTGTAGAATGGAACGGGAGAGCATGTGACCGACATTGTCGTGAATCTCTCTGGCAATCCGGTTTCGTTCTTTGAGAGTAGCAATATAGATCTGGTTATTCTGACTGTCTACTAAATGCTGGGTAGATTCCTTTAACATCATTTCTTTCTCTACGCTGTTGTCACGTAGTGTATGAACGGTTTCGGATAATTCGGTACGCACATTGTTGTTGTATGCAAGATAATAGGAAAGTGCCATAATAGGAATAAATGCAAGGTTGACATAACTTGGATTTTCGCAATAATAACGAAGAAATGGTAGAGCATATAGCAATGCGAAGGCAGGCAGGCGGTTCAGAAATAGAACATAGCTGTGCCATGGCAGAAGTACCGACAATTCCGGAAAGAAAAAGCTGAAGATCAAGACAATGATACTTAGATTTGAACGATTCCTGTTTGTGTTGCTGACTAATTCGAAGCAGTAAAGGGCAATCAGAAATAGGATGCCTAACAGATGTAGGGCATCGAACTGTTTGCCGGGATATACAATCCCGCAGAGTATGAATAAAAGAATCGAATCTATATAAGTTGACATAACACATCTCCTGGATTTTATATATTGAAATATTGGCTAACGTTTTCTAATGATATGGATAACAGACATCTGCAATTCTTCCAACACTTTTCATATATTATAGAGTATCTTGTAACAGATATCTATATCGAATCCTAGAATATGACAAATGTCACATTCGTTTCTTACATTCTTCACTATCATTACAAAGTAAAAAAAGTTATTATAATAATGTGGTAAAGGCATCGTTCGTCCTATACCCATAAAGATTGGGAATTCATACATAAGGAGAGAGGAAAATGGTTGTAAAGATTGAAAATCTGGTAAAACGATACGGTGATCTGGTTGCAGTCGATCACTTTAACTTAGAAATCGAAGAGGGAGAGATCTTTGGACTGTTAGGTCCGAACGGAAGCGGCAAGTCCACAACGATTAACTGTCTGTTATCTTTGTTAGAATATGACAAGGGAACGATTGAGATCTTTGGTGAGGAAATGAAGCCGACAAGTTATCATTTGAAGAAGAATATCGGAATCATTATGCAGAATGTAGCGGTATTTGAGGAGCTTACCGTATACGAGAATGTTGATTATTTCTGTGGGCTGTATATTAAGAACAAACAGGAACGGAAGCAATTGGTAGAAGAGGCCATTGAATTTGTCGGCTTGCAGGATTTCCGTAAGTTCTATCCAAAGAAGTTGTCAGGGGGACTGCTTCGGCGTCTGAATATTGCCTGTGGAATTGCACATAAGCCAAAGCTCATTATCTTAGATGAGCCGACTGTTGCAGTCGATCCACAAAGCCGGAACAAGATATTAGAGGGAATTCAGGAACTCAATCGTCAGGGAGCGACGATCATATATACGACACATTATATGGAAGAGGTTGAGCAGATCTGTACCCGGATTGCCATTATGGATAAGGGTAAGAATTTAGCACTTGGTACAACTGATGAATTAAAGGCAATGATTGACCTTGGGGAGACGATCAGTTTGGAGGTATTAGAGATTACGGATGATACCATGGACACGATCCGGACATTGCCGCATGTGATACAGGTCAGTTACGAGAAGCATTTATTGAAAGTAAAATTCTCAAAGGGAAAACATAATCTGTTGCGGTTGCTGGATCTGATGAGGGACAAAGAAGTTGCATTTGGTAATGTACACTCTGAACTTCCAACCCTGAATGATGTTTTCTTAGAGATTACCGGCAAGCAGTTAAGAGATTAGGAGGCAGGCTCATGAAACATATATTATATCGAATGAAGCAGATCATCCGGCAGAAGACGTTGCTTTTCTGGGCAATGGTATTTCCGGTTATTCTGGGTTCTTTGTTCTATTTCATGTTTGGAAGTATATCGGAATTAGAGCAGTTTAGTGAAGTGTCAGTGGGCATTGTGAACTCGCAAGGTATAGAAAATAAGAAAGCGGATGTGACAGAGGAATCATTTTCTATGGAAAATGCACAGATGTCGGCTGAGTATTGGAAAGAGGAAGCGAAGAAGCAGTCAGCCGGGGGCTTTCTAACCATGATGAATGAGGTAGAGAGTGACAATGGTACGAAGATGTTTAAGGTCAAGGAGTATGCAGATGTGGCGAAAGCAGAACAGGCATTACAGAATGATAAGATTAAGGGCATTGTTGATATGGAAGACGATTATGCGTTGACAGTAAAGGAGTCTGATATTTACAGCAGTTTGATCAAGACTTTTATCGATCAGTATCGGCAGAATGTGTCTTTGATCACAGATGTGGCAATGGAACATCCGGAAAAACTGGCAGATATGATTGCATCAATGTCAGATACGACCGGGGCAACGATTCAGGGGATTTCATTAAAGGGAACGGATAAAGATCCGTATACCCAGTATTTCTACGCATTGATTGCAATGACATGTCTGATTGCAACGATGGTGGGGTTAAATAATGGAAATGATATTCAGGCAGATCTGACACCGGTCGGTGCGAGAAGAAATGTGGCACCAACGCCGAAATTAGTGCAGGTAGCATATGATTTTGTGGCATCTTTTATTTTGTATTGTATCATTGTAGCTTTTGTGACTGGGGTATGTGCGTTTGTATTTCAACGGGATTTTGGAAATAATGCAGTACTGGTATTGCTTGGGGGATGTATTGGCAGCTTTACTTCGCTGGCAATCGGAACGGTGATCGCCATCTTTACCAGGGGTTCTGTTCAGAAGAAGGAAGGGCTTTGTGTAGCCGTATTTATGATCAGTTCTTTTCTGGCGGGATTGCAATGGGCGGATATTACCTATCTGATTGAGGAACGCTGTCCAATCGTGAACCGGATCAATCCGGCAACCCTGATTGTAAATGGGTTCAAGAGTCTTTCGGTTTTTGGGGATGTCAGGCAGTATGCAGTGAATATGCTTACGCTGTTTGCGATTGGTGTGATCTGTGTGATCGCAGGAGTACTTAAATTAAGGAGGATGAAGTATGAGAGTATTTAAGACTTACTTTCTGATATTGAATCGCTATAAGGGAACGGTATTTCTGTATTTTGCAGTGTTTCTGTCTCTGACATTGATCATGGCTAAGGTAAATGGTGCAGATACAGAGAAAGCATTTGAGCAGAAACGGTTAGATGTTGCCATTGTGGATAAAGACAGAGGTTCTTTTAGTGAAGCGGTGGAAGAGTACTTTGGTTCTTATAATAATATTACAACAATGAAATATGATGAGGAGAAGATTACGGATGCACTTTACTGGAAGAAGTTAGATTATGTATTAGTGATCCCGGATGGTTTTTCCAAGGAGTTAGAGAATGGGAAATGGATGGATTTGTCCTGTATGAAGGTTCCGGGGTATTTTGATTCGGTTTACTTTGAATCGGAATTACAGATGTATCTGCAGAAGCTGCAGATGCTGGTACGCAATGGTTATTCCATGGAAGAAGCACAGAAAGAGTTAATGAAAGTGCAAAAGCAGGAGACAAAAGTTACGCTGGCTTCTTTTGTAAATGAAAAACAGGGAGATATCAATACGCACTTTTTCCTGTATGTCCCGTATCTGTTTATTGCAGTCGGGGTGGCAGGAATTGGTCTGGTACTGCTCCGGCTGAATGGTAGAGAAGTTAAGGAGCGGACGGAATGTGGAGCATTGCCGATGCGTAACCGGATTGGAGGAATGGTTGCGGCGATTGCAGTGTTTGGAATGCTGTTATATGCACTGGTTCTGATAATTGATGTTATTTTATCAAAGGGCAGTATTCTGCATGATATGCGCTTGCCATGGTTTTTGCTCAATATATTTGCAATGCTGCTGTTTGGTATGAGCTTGGGTTTCTTTGCTGGAATGGTTGCAAAAAGCACCGATGCAATGAATGCCATTGTCAATGTGGTCAGTCTGGTGTTATGCTTCTTAGGAGGGATTTTTGTTCCGAGAGAATTCTTTGGTGGGGGTGTTGGTAAGGTTGCTAAGCTGGTGCCGACGTATTGGTATGTTGTGAACAACGAGGAGATCGGGCAGATGACGAAAGCTACTTCTTCTTTTGTGAAGAATATGTTGATCCAGTCAGGAATTGTGATAGCATATGCAGTCGTATTCTTTGCGGTTACCTTAGTGATTATTTCTGCAAGACGGAAACGTACAGCGTAATGACAGATAGATAATGAAATAATAAATGATAGAACACCGGATATGGGTTTTGATATGAAATCTGTATCCGGTGTTCTAGGTTTGGGGAGAAGAAAATAGTATGTGTAGTACAGAAAGAAAATGACAGATGTTATGGATTGAAGTGTGGTTTTAAGATATAATGAATGCGAGTTCGCGAAATGCAACTTTCGAAGTGACCGTTCGCGTGAAGTGAAGTTTCCACAGCGGTAGAAGTGAAAAATGGAATGAGCTTAGAATAAGGAGGAAGGTGTGCATGGAATATAACATGGCATACCAGATAATTAATTGATGAAAAGGAAGATAGGTTTTTTATACATTTCTATAACAATTCTTTTGACGGCAATATTTCTATGTATTGCAATCCCACCAAAGAAGGTGCAGGCTGCATCCGTGGATTGGAAAGTTATTGCCTTGGATCCCGGTCATGGCGGGGAGGAAGATGGAGCCTATTATTATGGGAAGAAGGAAAAGGACATCAATTATGCCATTGCGGTGAAAGTGAAACAGCAATTGGAAGCATACGAAGGGGTTACTGTTATTCTTACAAGGGAACAGGATGAGGAAGTGAGTCTTGCGGACAGAGTGGTGCGGGCGAAGGAGGCAGAAGCAGATGTATTTATTAGTCTGCATTGTAATGCCAGTGTGTCACACAAGTCACAAGGTGCTTCTGTATATATCAGTACAGGGGCAAAATGGCGTAAAACGTTACAGGATCTTGCGGATTGTTTCTTAGGTGAGTTTGAGGCAATTGGGCTTGATAATGCCGGGACATTTGCACGGGTGACACAGATGGGTGGTCGGAGAGAGGACGGAACATTTGATGATTATTATGGGGTATTAAGACATTCCTATAATAGTGGGATCCCGGCATTGCTAGTGGAGCATTGCTATATGGATTCGGAAAAGGATCGTGCTTATGTGAAGGATGATACAGGAATTACGCAGTTGGCACAGGCAGATAGTAACGCTATTGCTGCATTTTGCGGATTGAAAAAGGCGGATGGAACGAAGATTCCGGCGAAACATGCAAAGAAATATGGGGCAACGACGAAAGCGGAAGAACTAGAATATTATGATGCACCAAATGTAACCGGAGTCAAGTTGTTGTCTTATGATGGAAAAACACCGGGAATGGCAACGTATTCAGTGGGGGTTCAGGATGAGGTTGGTATTACCTCTATGTATCTGGTCTATCGAAATGCATCCGGGGAAAGTGTGACAATACCGTTGACATGTGGTGAAGCAATGACAACTGGACATTGGGAGATAAAGGCATATATTCCGGAAAATATGAATTTGGAAACATATTCGCTCTGTTATGTGGGAGCATATAATGCAGCGGGATATGATGCCGGATATAATTTAGCAGGTGGTGAAATGATCGGCTTTGGAGCTTGTGACTGGCTGAATACATTTTCTTATAATGAAAGCACAACAGATCTTGTAGTTACAACAAAAGGCAGTCTGTCGACTGCCCATGCAAAAAAGATTCAATATGAAATTGAGATGGGATTGCGTAATCAGAAGAATATCTATCCAATCTCGTTCTATCCGTATTGATCAATCGTTCAATTGTTGTTCATACGCATCAAATACAAAATCAAAGATTCCTGCCATTCCTGTGAACTCGCAACCATAGCGGTGCAATCCGTTCTCTAATTCTTCACGGTGAAGAATCTTAACTACGGTTAAGATCTTCTGCTCGGAAGATTCTAATACGATGGTTGCGTTGAAATAATAACCCTCTGGAAGATAGGTAGATGTAGTGAATCCGATTCCGGCTTTGGAGATGTCGAATACATTGATCTCGGCATTCAGATCACGGATGACATCATTATCCTGTTTGAATACTTCGGAAACTTCCAACTTCAATTGAATTGGTAATCGTTTGTAGCGTCTCTTTTCTTGCATATATATACCCTCCATGTATCATAATGACAATTCACATGCCAGTTTGAGTGAATTGCTAAATGTTCCTGCAAATAGAACGCATGACAGAATATTTTGTGTATAACATATTTTACCGATGGTTTATATTCGAAAGTATCATGCGCCATTAAGTTTCCCTATTATAGCATAGTTCCATAAAAATAACAAATAAAATACCTATTTCCATTGACAGTTTTTGCAAAAAAAGATAACATATATTCGGTACAATTGAAGATATGAAATGCCAAAGTATAGAGAGTATGGATTTGATGCTTTCTATTATTCTTGATGGACGTTAGGAGACTTACATGAGCGAAGTATTTGACAACAGTTTTGAAGAAGATGCATTGCATGAGGAATGTGGTGTATTCGGTATTTACGATTTTGATGGAAATGATGTAGCAGCATCCATTTATTATGGGTTGTTTGCGTTGCAGCATCGTGGTCAGGAAAGTTGTGGTATTGCAGTTTCTGACACAGAGGGACCAAAGGGGAAAGTCCTTTCTTCAAAAGGAATGGGCTTGGTCAATGAGGTGTTTACACCGGAAGATTTGGAGAAGTTGAAGGGTAATATTGGAGTAGGTCATGTGCGTTATTCTACGGCAGGAGCATCCACAAGAGAGAATGCACAGCCGTTGGTTCTTAATTATGTGAAGGGTACACTTGGTTTGGCGCATAACGGTAATCTGGTAAATGCACCGGAGTTAAGAAGAGAACTGGAATTGACCGGAGCAATTTTCCAGACAACAATTGATTCCGAGGTGATTGCATATCATATTGCGAGAGAAAGAGTAAAGACCTCTACGGTAGAAGATGCAGTAAGACGGGCACTTAAGAAAGTAAAGGGTTCATATTCTCTGATCGTGATGAGTCCCCGTAAACTGATCGGAGCAAGAGATCCGTTTGGTTTCCGCCCATTATGTATAGGTAAGCGTAATAATGCCTATATCTTAGCGTCAGAAAGCTGTGCGTTAGATACGATCGGTGCAGAATTTATAAGAGACGTAGAACCGGGTGAGATGGTAACGATCACTCCGGAGAATGGAATTGTTTCCTATAAGGACATGTGCCAGGACAAACATGCAAGATGTATTTTTGAATATATATATTTCGCAAGACCGGATAGTGTGTTAGATGGTATGAGTGTATACAAGTCGCGTATTATTGCAGGCCGTTGCCTGGCAAAAGATTCGCCGGTTGAGGCAGATCTGGTTGTCGGTGTTCCGGAATCCGGTAATGCAGCAGCATTGGGATATTCCTTGGAATCCGGGATTCCATATGGTACAGCATTTGTTAAAAATGCATATGTAGGACGTACCTTTATTAAGCCAAAGCAAAGTCAGCGAGAATCCAGCGTTCGTGTAAAATTGAATGTATTAAAAGATGCAGTGAAAGGTAAACGAGTGATCATGATTGATGATTCGATCGTAAGAGGAACCACATCCGATCGGATTGTCAGCATGTTAAAAGAAGCGGGAGCGACGGAAGTACATGTCCGTATTTCTTCACCGGAGTTCTTGCACCCGTGTTATTTTGGAACAGATATTCCAAGTGAGGATCAGTTGATCGCCCATAAACGGACGGTTGATGAGATTTGCGAGATCTTGGGTGCAGATTCACTTGCTTATCTGAAGATGAATCGTTTGAAAGAATTATCTGATGGCAGACAGTATTGTGATGGTTGTTTTAGCGGACAGTATCCAATCGAGCCACCGGCTGAAGATATTCGTGGTGAACATGATGCCACGGTAAGAGACAATAAGAAGAAATAAGCTATTTTAGGAGGAGACAATGAAGGATAAGTATGTAAGCCCATTATCAGAGAGATATGCAAGTAAGGAAATGCAGTACATTTTTTCACCGGACATGAAGTTCAAGACATGGAGAAAGTTATGGATTGCTTTGGCAGAGACAGAGCAGGAGTTAGGACTTTCCGAAAATGGTAAGCCGGTTATTACAACTGAGCAGATTGAAGAATTAAAGGCATTTGCAGAAGATATTAACTATGATGTTGCAAAAAAACGTGAGAAGTTAGTTCGCCACGACGTTATGAGTCATGTATATGCATATGGTAAACAGTGTCCGGCAGCGGCAGGAATCATCCACCTTGGAGCAACAAGCTGTTATGTAGGTGATAATACGGATGTCATCATTATGACAGAGGCAATGAAGTTAGTCCGTAAGAAGTTATTGAATGTGATCAATGAACTTTCCAAGTTTGCAATGCAGTATAAGGATCTACCGACACTTGCATTTACACATTTCCAGCCGGCACAGCCGACAACGGTTGGTAAGCGAGCAACTCTCTGGTTAGAGGAGTTAATGCTTGACCTTTCTGATCTGGAATATATGATCGGACAGCAGAAATTATTAGGATGTAAGGGAACAACCGGAACCCAGGCAAGTTTCTTAGAATTGTTTGATGGAGATCATGAGACGGTTCGTAAGATTGATGGTATGATTGCTAAGAAGATGGGATTTGAGGAATGTTATCCGGTATCCGGACAGACTTATTCCCGTAAGGTAGATTCCCGTGTCTTGAATGTACTTTCCGGAATCGCACAGAGTGCACATAAGTTCTCAAATGATATTCGTCTTCTTCAGCATTTGAAAGAGATTGAGGAGCCGTTTGAGAAGAATCAGATCGGTTCTTCCGCTATGGCATATAAGAGAAATCCAATGCGTTCAGAGCGAATTGCGTCCCTTGCTAATTATGTAATGGCAGATGCATTGAATCCTGCAATTACGGCTGCTACCCAGTGGTTTGAGAGAACACTGGATGATTCTGCAAACAAGAGAATCTCTGTACCGGAAGCATTTCTTGCAATTGACGGTATCTTAGATCTTTACCTGAATGTAGTAGATGGTCTTGTTGTATATGACAAGGTAATCTATCAGAGATTCATGAAGGAGATTCCGTTTATGGCAACTGAGAACATTATGATGGATGCTGTAAAACGTGGCGGTAACCGCCAGGAGCTTCATGAGAAGATCCGTGAGCATTCTATGGCAGCCGGTGCTGTTGTAAAGCAGGAAGGTAAGGAGAATGATCTGGTAGACCGTATTGCAAATGATCCTGCATTCGGCATGACAAAAGAAATGATCGAGGAGATCTTAGAGCCGAAGAACTTTGTGGGACGAGCTCCACAGCAGACAGAGGAATTTATTAATGAGATCGTGAAGCCGGTCTTAGACGAGAATAAGAGTATTCTAGGAATGACAGCAGAGATTAACGTATAATTTCACATTCTAACGTTCGAATTTTCAAGCGGGGTTGCAGCTGCAACCCCGCTTTTTCATATTTTTTTCACACAATCATCTAATTTTCTCCATACCTCTCACATATACTTCTATAAAGTATAAAATGATGGGAGGAAAAGCTCCATCAAATAGATAGGAGGATGAAAAAGTGGTTGAAGTAAGGGATGTCGTGAAGCGTTATGGCGATCACGTTGCAGTAGACCATTTGTCTTTTCGTGTGGAGAAAGGGCAGATTTATGGCTTTCTGGGTCCGAATGGAGCAGGAAAATCAACAACAATGAATATCATTACCGGGTATCTGGCATCGAATGAAGGAACGGTATTGATCAATGGACACGATATTTTGGAAGAGCCGGAAGAGGCGAAGAAGTGTGTTGGATATCTGCCGGAGCAACCGCCGTTATATATGGATATGACGGTTTTGGAATGTCTTAATTTTGCAGCCGAATTAAAAGGGGTACAACGATCCGAACGGGACGAAATGCTTCAGGATATTATGGAAATGCTTTCGTTAGAGGACGTGAAAGAACGATTGGTAAAGAATCTGTCAAAAGGGTACCGGCAAAGAGTTGGTCTTGGTCAGGCATTAGTAGGGAATCCTGAGATATTGATCCTGGATGAACCAACGGTTGGTTTGGATCCCAAGCAGATCATTGAAATCCGGAGCCTGATTAAGGATCTGAGCAAAGAACATACCGTTATATTAAGCTCGCACATTTTGTCCGAAGTGAGTGCACTATGTGATCAGATATTGATCATTTCAAAGGGTAAATTAGTAGCTTGTGATACACCGCAGAACTTAAGCAGTCAGATGCAGGGAAATAGCACATTGCACTTAAGCGTGTTAGATCCGGAACATAAGATTGAAGGTGTATTTGAAAAGAAATTTGAAGGTGCCATTCAGGTACAGGGATCCTGGGAGCAGGATGTATGGAGTGGAACGCTTCGGGTAGATGGAATGGATGATATCCGGGCAGAGCTATTCTATCTGTTGGCAGAGGAAGATTGTCCGATCTTAGAATTGTCACAGAATCGAATGTCGTTAGAGGATATCTTCTTAGAATTGACGGAGGCAGAACAGGAGGAAAAACATGAAAGCAATTTATAAAAGAGAAGTGGCAAGTTATTTTAAGTCAATGACCGGATATGTGTTCCTGTTTTTTGTCTTTTTAATTGTGGGAATTTATTTTTATGCATATAACCTGTTAAATGGATATCCATCCATGAATGTGACATTTAACAGTATTACATTTGTCTTTTTGTTAGCGGTTCCGGTTCTGACTATGCGGGTGTTAGCAGAGGAACGCAGACAAAAGACGGATCAGTTGTTGATTACGGCGCCTGTATCTGTTGCCAAGATCGTATTAGGTAAATTTTTTGCATTATTGACGGTCTACCTGATTCCAATCGGTGTCATTTGCATTTATCCATTGATTATGCGGATTTTTGGAAAAATATCGTTTGCACAGAATTATACAGCGATATTGGGGTTCTTTTTGTTAGGTGCAGCGAATATTGCAGTTGGGTTGTTTATATCATCACTTACGGAGAATACGATCATTGCGGCTGTGTTGACGTTTGTTGTGATGTTTTTGAGTTACATTATGAGTGGATTGGAAAGCTTCCTTCCGAGTTCTATGTCGGACGGAATTGTGTATCATGTGTTGGAAGCATTTAATGTGGATGGACATTTTCAGTCATTTGTGGATGGAACCTTTGAAGTAACCGCAGTTGTCTATTTTTTTTCTGTTATGTTCGTGTTTGTATTTCTGACCATGCAGAGCATTAAGAAGAGACGTTGGAGTTAAGGAGGTGTTTGCAAAATGAGCATGGAACAGAATGAAAATGGACAGCAGGAAGAAATGATGAATGTTGAGAAAACGGTTGAGAGTGCATCAGAAAATAATGCTCAACAGGATAATGAAATGGACATTGCACAAATTGATAACAGAGCTAAGAAGAAGGATAAGAAAAAGAAGCATACATTCAATCGGAGAGCGTTTCGGAAGGATTCGTATAGTGCCGCCATGTCGGTAGTTGTGATTGCAATTGTGGTAGTGTTGAATATGATCGTGGGACAGATCCCATCAAAATATACGGAATTTGATATCAGTACCGGCAAATTATACACTATTGGTGACGAGACAAAGAAAGTACTGAAGAATCTGGATGAGGATATCACGATTCATTATATTGTTCAGTCGGGAAATGAAGATTCAACGATTGAGAAATTGTTGAATCAATACAAAGATAATTCCTCAAAGATTAAAATTGAGAAGATCGATCCGGTTACCAGTCCAAATTACACCAGTCAGTTTACGGACGATAAGGTAAGCGAGAACAGTCTGATCGTATCAAGTGCAAAGAGAAATAAGGTCATCGATTATAGCAGCATGTATGAGTCCGAGATCGATTATTCCACCTATCAATCCAAAACAACCGGATTTGATGGTGAAGGGCAGCTTACGAGTGCCATTGACTATGTATTATCGGATGAACTGCCGGTTGTATATTATGTGACAGGACATAATGAAGTTACATTGCCGGATGCGGTAAAAAATCGTATAGAAAAGGCTAACCTGGAGTTGAAGGAATTGAACCTTCTGACAGCAGGAGAAGTGCCATCGGATGCAGCAGGGTTGTTATTAGATTCTCCGGAAACGGATTATTCCAAAGATGAAGCACAGGCTGTAATCACTTATTTACAAAATGGTGGGAAGACACTGATTCTGACAGATTACACCGGAAAAGAACATACGAATTATGACAGTATTCTGGCAGAATACGGAATCGAGGTTACGGATGGTATTGTTGTAGAGACAGACAGTGATATGTATGTGCAAAGACCATATTATATTGTTCCAACGATCAGTGCATCTGAGATTACAACGGATATGACAGGTGGTTCTACGAATGTTTTGTTGAGCGGTTGTCAAGGATTTAAGGTGTCCGAAAATGCACGGGATACATTAGATATCAGTACGGTACTATCACCATCCGAGGGTGCATTTGTGAAGACGGATCCACAGAAGATGACCAGCTATGACAAAGAGGATGGTGATGCAGATGGACCATTTTCTGTGGCAGTTACGGTATCGGAGGATGTAAGTGGTACATCGGATGAGGACAGTGACTCTTCCGGTGCGGATGGAGCAACAACAGAAACAGACAATGCTGCTACGGAAACCGCAACTTCTGACGAAACAAAGACAACGCAGTTAGTGGCAATCGCATCCTCTGCAATTCTGGATTCTTCCATGAACAGTATGGTATCAGACGGTAACTATACATTATATATGAATGCGATGAAGTGGTTAGTGGATACCGGAGATTCCAACCGGGTATCCATCGCAAGTAAATCGGTAGCGGTTGATTATCTGACAGTAACAACAGGAGATGCAGCAGCGATTGCATTGTTTGTATGCATTTTACTTCCAATCTGTTGTCTGGTATGCGGTGGAATGATCTGCCATAGAAGAAAGAAGAGATAGAGGTGGAAGCTATGAAGAAGAAAGGATTACCATTGATCATTGCGTTAGTGTGTCTGCTTGTGTTATGTGCGGGTTATGTCTGTCTGGTCAAATATAATGATAAACAGGAAAAAGCAGACAGTGCGGATACGAGCACTGTGTTGAATCTGAAAGTGGATGATGTGAGTAAGATAGCCTATGAGATAGATGGAGAGATGGTGTCCTTTACAAAGGATGCCGATAAATGGACACTGGATTCGGATGCAGCATTTGAGGCAGATGCCGATAAGGTCACTTCCCTGATCTCATCTATTACCTCGATGACGGCAACACGGAAGATAGAAGATGTGTCAGATCTTAGTGAATATGGCTTGGATGCACCGGGTCAGACGGTTACATTGACAGATGCAGATGGAAATGAGACAACGATCTGTTGGGGTAGCAATAATGCAACAACAGGCGATGATTATGTATATTGTACCAATGATGATAAGGTAGTATATACCGTTGCAAGCAGTGTGCTGAGTTCTCTGAGTAGTTCGGTAGAGGATTACCGGGCAACAGAGGAAACAACGACAGAAGAAGCAACGGAGAAATAGACGACCGAAGATACAACAGAGACACAAGAATAATGTAATTCATGTATTATTAAAAATGTATGGATTGGAAATGCCCTTTTTACCGGATGAGGATAACCTGGAAAGTTTAATTTTTGGGGGATTCAGATAAAAGCATCCGGTAAAGAGGGTATTTTATGTTGAAAATCATGCATTGAGGTTGTTTGAAAATACTTGACTTTTATTAACATTTTGTGAAGATTGAAAAAAAGACTAGGGAAGCGGAGAAAAATATGTTATACTAGAAAATGGAAGATATAGAAGAATAGAAAGAAAGGGTGATTGGGTGAATAGCAACCATGAGGCGCGGATCAATCAGTATTCGCAAGTGACAGAGCAGATTAAGGATTTATCCAAGTTATGTGAGAACAATTTACAGATTAATACGGATTTATACACAAAGTATGAAGTGAAGAGAGGACTTCGGGATATTAATGGTAAGGGTGTATTGGCAGGTCTTACCGAGGTGTCCAAGATCCAGTCCTATATTGTAGAAGATAATGATATGATTCCATGCGAAGGTAAATTATATTATCAGGGTGTGGATGTTGAAGATATTGTGGCAGGCTTTATTAAGGAAAAACGGTTTGGATATGAAGAGACTGTATACCTGTTGTTGTTTGGTAAGCTTCCAACAGCAGAGCAGTTGACTACATTTACGAAGATATTAGCAGACTATCGTACTTCCTTGCCAACACATTTTGTAAGAGATATTATTCTGAAGGCACCAAGTAAGGATATGATGAACACGTTACAGCGTAGTATCCTCACTTTGTACGCATATGATGATAAGGCAGATGATACATCAATTCCGAATGTATTAAGACAGTGTATGCAGTTGATCTCGGTTGTGCCGGTTCTGTCGGTATATGGATATCAGGCATATAGTCATTATCACGATGGTAACAGTTTGTTTATACATACACCAAGTCCGGAATTGTCAACGGCAGAGAATATTTTATACCTGTTAAGAGCAGACAGTAAGTATTCGGAATTAGAGGCGAGAATCTTAGACCTGGCATTGGTACTTCATGCAGAGCACGGTGGTGGTAACAATTCTACCTTTACGACGCATGTAGTAACCTCTTCCGGAACAGATACCTATTCGTCCATGGCAGCTTCTTTGGGTTCCTTGAAGGGACCGAAGCATGGTGGTGCGAATATCAAGGTAACCAGAATGTTTGCGGACATGAAAGAACAGGTGAAGGATTGGAATGATGAGGAAGAAGTGAAGGAATATCTGAAGAAGTTACTTCACAAGGAAGCGTTTGATAAAGCAGGACTTATCTATGGTATGGGTCATGCGGTATATTCAATCTCTGATCCAAGAGCGAAAGTATTCAAGTCTTTTGTAGAGAAGCTTTCTGAGGAGAAAGGCTATCAGAAGGAATATCAGTTGTATGCGAATGTGGAGAAGCTGGCACCACAGGTCATTGCAGAAGAGCGTAAGATCTATAAAGGTGTTAGTGCCAATGTGGACTTCTATTCCGGATTCGTGTATCAGATGCTTGGCTTGCCAAATGAGCTGTTTACCCCGTTGTTTGCAGTGGCAAGAATGGCTGGTTGGAGTGCACATCGACTGGAAGAATTGATTAATCAGGGTAAGATCATTCGTCCGGCATATAAGGCGGTTAAGAAGAAACAGGCGTATATTCCTATGGACGAACGGGAGTAGAGATTACCCTTGCACAGCGTAAGTAACGGACGTGCGAAATATTCAGGGTATAGTATCAGTTGTATAGATGCAACAGTATCACCGCAGGCACATTCGCATTATGGC